>MDTG01304403.1_pt1 | contig 17469 bp, 15 predicted proteins | sample 811421 | NCBI WGS metagenome assembly MDTG01 (sample SAMN05326645, study PRJNA326480) | marine metagenome | isolation source: seawater | place: Pacific Ocean: South East | collected 2011
CCATAAAACATAATCGTTTTGCAAAAGCCTTACGGAAAAAATCTTAGAATCTACAGAATCACTAGTAGCAACAGCATGCCAATAATTACCTAAAACATCTGATGGACTCAACATCTATCCACCTTTCAACGATCTCTCGTAACGGTCAACAAGCCAGGAATTGAACTGCGGTATAACAGCTTCTTGCCATGAGTAATGGGCTCGATTCGCAAATCGTGAGCTTAGTCCAAATTGGGTAGCAATATTTGTGGGTATATCTTGACGATTGAAATACCCAACTCCTCTTATTGCAGCTTCTAACAATTCGTCAAACAAAGGAATTTCAAGAACCTCCTCTGGGAATAAGTAAGCCATGCTCAATTCATGCGTTTGAGGTCCCGTGGGATTGACAACAAACCAGAATGCAGAATCTGATTGCATCCCAATTAAAAGAGTTGGAGGAACAAAAGCAAAGACAACTCTTTGTCTTTCTTCATCAGATAGATTCGGCAAAGGCGGAAAAAGAGCTTTGTAGGTCGGATTAAAACCTCCATCAATTTCTAGAGATGGATTGAACCCGAACATCGCCCCGTCTCCTGGCTCGAAATCTGAATACGAAGATGGCGTTCCAGGTGCTCCTGCTGAGGGTGCCCAATCATGAATACCTTTATGGAGACGGCTGTTATGGTACATCTCCATAAAATTCTCTATCATAATTTTCCAATTAAATGGAACGTCTGGAATGACTGCAGGGTCTACAGTTTTAAGTGAATCAAGATTGTAATTAACAACTGTATTCTCTAGTTTCGTCAAACTCGGACCCAATGGATCCGCCTTCTCGTCAAAATTCACAAATATGAAACCATTCCAAACCTCCACAGCAATTTTTGCAAGACTTGTATCTTCTAAGCTAAAACAGTCTGTGTCTCTCATTTCAGGGGCTCCTGTGAGCTGACCTTCTAAATCAAATACCCACCAATGGTAAGGACAACGAAAATATCGTGCGTTGCCTGAAAGCAACTTTGTGGGTTCAAGCATGTTTTGATCATCTATCCCATCAAGATCTGCTGTTACACACATGCCTCTATGGGGACAAACTCCTGACATCGCTCGTATCTCCGACTCAGAATTTCTTACTACTATCACAGGTTCCCCAGCTGGTGTAGAAGAAAAATAGTCTCCTACTTCTTGAACCTGTTCTTCACGACCTACACAAAGCCACTCAGATGAAAATACCGAGTCTAGTTCAAAAGCAAAAAAATCTGGATCACTATATACACTTGGCGGCAATCCAATTGCTTCCTTATAAGACCCTCGTGATTTAAGCAATTCTTCAAGATCAATAGAACTATTCACTCAATTTCCCCTTTAAATATTAGTAAATAATACATTAAATACGATTGGTCAGACAATCAGACCTTTTGGTACCGTTTTCAATCTATTCAATAAAGGAGAAACATGACATATCCAAACATTCTGGTCTTTGTTGACTTCCCCACTGACGACGTCGAAGCTGCAACTGATTTCTACAGCAAAGTCTTTAATTGGGAAATTGAAACACGAATACCAGGAATTTTCAATCGAATCGTACCTGGCCAAAACTTTAAATTAGATGATGGAAGCCAAGGTCCCACTGGAAATCTTCATATGGGGATCTATAACGCGGGCAACGCAAGACCAAATCCGGACCCTGAACCTTCCGAACCTACAGAGCTCAGCTCAGGCGGCAGGTCTATCAGAGCTTGGATTATGGTAAGTGATGATGATTCATTTGACCGAATATTAGACGCAGCAGAAAGTCTTGGAGCCACTGTTTTGTGGCGCAACCACTTCTGGACAGAATTCGGTGGAGCAAATGCATCCTTTATAGACCCTTGGGGCAATCAAATAAATCTTTGGCAACATCTTGAGGGCGTCGAAGTGGACGAAGAAACACACCAAGTCATAGGAGAAGCACTAATTCCTGACGGATGGACTATTGAGTAATAACTAAAACACAAATCGTAACTAGGGGAAAATATGACAAATAAAACAACATACGATGTGCATCCTCCGGAAGCTCGTTGGACGCATGTCGCTCTGCGCGTTAACGACATTGATAAAACCATTGATTGGTATACAACCAATACACCAATGTCTTTAGTAACACGTCGTGAAGATGAGATGGGTTACGCTGCATGGCTAGGTCATACTGACAATCCTGACAGCCCATTCCTTCTCGTTTTATCGCAATTCTTCCCAGACAAAGACCCTTTCGCGGGTTCTCCACACACAGTACTGGGACCTTTTGCTCATCTAGGAATAGAGCTACCAAGTCTGGAAGCTATTCAAGAAGCTGAGAAAAAACTTACTGAAGCCGGATCAGTTGCGATGCCTCTAACAGAAATGCCTCCACCCGTAGGGTGGGTGTTCATGGCCAAGGATCCGGATGGGAATACTTTAGAATTTTCATTTGATCAGGGCGTCTATTCAACTTTTCAGGAATTAGCAAAAGAAAGTAATACTAGTGAAGATGAAGCCAGTTGAAGTTGCAGAGTCCTACTTAAATTCCTTCTTAAAAGGTGACGCTGATTTTATAGCCTCACACGTAGACGAGAATTTTGAAAATATTCATACAAGTGCCTTGGGGGAACCTTGCTTAGGACGCTCTATTTATAGAGAAAATTTGAACGGTTTCTTGGAAAAGTTTGAAGGTATCAATTACGAATTAAAAGAAGCAGTATCACAAGGTGAAAAAGTTTTTACGTCCTATGTTATGAAAGCAAAAGTTGATGGAAGTCCCATAGAAATAGAAGGAGCTTTCCAATTTCTTATTTCTGATGGACTAATAAAACGCAGAATCGACTACTTTGACAGTCTTACTTTTCTTAAACAAATAGGACATCCAATCGGATTTGAGGAGGATTAAATTGGAACATGCGCCCACAATTGATTTGAGCCCCGCATTTAATGGATCCATTTCAGACCGTTCAGAAGTCGCTATGCAAATCGATTCTGCCTGCAGATCTACAGGTTTTTTTGTAGCAATAGGTCATGGTGTTGAAGAGACATTATTAGAAAACGTAATAAATACGTCAAGAGAATTTTTTCACCTCCCTGTTAATGAGAAAGTTAAGGTCGCTCCTCCAGGACCTAACCATTTTCGTGGGTATCTGGGTCTTGACACTACCGCTCTTGCCTCAACTCTTGAAATAGAAACACCACCCGATTTATGTGAGTCATTTAATGTCAGTAGATTCGACGATCCAATAGTGCGCTCAAAGGTTCAACAAGTCGGAGCAGAAGCGGTTTTCTGCGAAAATATGTGGCCTGAGAATCCCGTCACTTTAAGAGAAGCGTATGAGGCTTATTTCGCAGAAATGGAAAATCTATGTTCTGAAATTTTGAAATTAATGACTATTGCTTTAGAACTACCAGAGAATTGGTTTGACGACAAGTTTGAAGAACCCACTTCTCTACTGATGGCAAACTGGTATCCCCCAGTAAAAGGAGAAGTCCCTCCGGGTCAGTTAAGGCGAGGAGAGCACACCGACTATGGGGCATTTACAATTGTCGCCCCTGAACAAATACCAGGTTTACAAATTTCAGTTGATAACAAATGGGTAGATGTGGGGCTTGTTGAAAACGGTTATGTGATAAATATAGGTGACCTCTTAGCTCGCTGGACGAATGACAGGTGGACTTCCACCCTTCATCGGGTAGTTCTTCCTGACGGTTCCAACGACCGCGAACGCGATCGAATTTCAATTCCGTTTTTCTTCCAACCGACTTACACAGCCGAAATAGAGACCATCCCGACAACTTTGAAAAAGAACGAAGAGTCTTCATATGAGCCAGTTGTTTCCGGGGAATGGATTACAGCTAAATCAATGTCAATGCTTGAATAGTGACTTTGAATTAGACTTAATCATTGATTAATTTCAATAGCTGTCTTCTCCATTCAACAGTGGCTTTATCGGACTGAACGTTCACTAAAGCTGTCTTGTCTAAAGGCATCACACCTTTTAGTTTTTCCAACATCACTCGATCTTCTTCTCCTATAGCACGATCAAATGAAATCACTTCCTCTGCTGGAATACTGAAATCATCATTTCTCCAAATAACAAAAGTGAAGTATGAAGAAGTCTCATCGATCGGGGTGGATAAAAGAAGAATTACGTGTTCTAAACCTGATTTATAAGTAATCGTGCTTTTAACACTTAGTGGCAGACTGAAACCGCTAGTCATTGACCTCTCAACTGTTTCCTCGTTCGATCCTGAAGTGCTTTTAGCTTCTTCTGGGTTTGCAGCCAAAACCTCATATCGGTATCCGAAAAAATAATCATCTAAAGATTCGAGGGTGATGTTCGGTACTTTTGTTTCTTGTGCTGTTCCAAAAGTTCCTGAATGGACATAAGGGAAATGGGTTATGTCTAGGAAATTGTCTACCATACGAGTAGCTGCAACCTCCCATTTTTGAACCTCTGTGTTTATTCTTCTAAAAGAAGAATCAAATTCTTCTTTTATATCAAAAAGTGGATTAATTGAATTTCCTATACAAAGCCAAATCAATCCAAATTTTTCAGTAATTTCAATAGTATTTAGGTGTGCCCTTGAGGGAATGGGAACATTTTCAGCTGATGAGGGAACGTTTATGCATTTTCCAGACTTACCGAAAGTCCATCCATGGTAGGGGCAAATAAGGCAACCGTTTTCTAAATTCCCATGAGATAGAGGTGCTTGACGATGTGGGCATTTTTCTTCTGCAGCAATTAGATCTCCATCTGAGTCTCTCCAAATGACAAAATCCTCGTCCAAAAGTTTCACCGAGATAGGATTTGAAATCACATCCTCACTCGAAGCAACTACGTACCAATAGTTCTTTAGAGGTCTTTTATGAACAAATCCCTCTGAAACAGTCAAAGTTTCCCCCATACCCTTTCTCTCTCAGTTATCTACCACAAAACTCTAATACTCCATCTAGTGTGGTTATGTGACAGAAAAAAACTGCATGATCTTATATGGACACACCATTATAACTATGAATAAAGAGCGTCAAATTTTGAAGGACGCTGCCATAAAAATTTTAGAAGATCGAATCACCGAAATTGGAAGCAAAGAAGAACTAATAGCTTCTAACCCAGAAGCCTCAATTATCGGCAGCGAAAACTTTATACTCATACCCGGTTTAATCAATGCCCACCAGCACCTAACTGGTGATCGTCTGATCCAATCCTGTATTCCCAGTAACATAAAAGACACTGAGGCCATTTTTGACTGGTCAGTGCCTATCCATACTTCACACAGTCCTGAGGACGATGAGATCTCAGCTACCTTGTCACTAGCGGAAAGCGCTCGCCGTGGAATTACTTTTACAGTCGAGGCTGGAACCGTAGCTTTTCCAGAAATGGTTTTACGCGGCTTTGAAACAGTAGGAGTGGGTGGCACTATCGGGTCATGGGGGTGGGATATAGGTGATGGCCCCTATGCGAATTCAATAGAAGGCGTCCTAGAGCGACAAATAAATGTAATAGAACTAACTAAGGACCACCCTTTAGTCAAAGGTTGGGTCACTCTCGTAGGGCATGATCTAATGTCAGATCAGCTGATGCAAAAAGCTTCAAATCTCGCGAAAGAAAATCTGACTAATTTAACTTTCCACCTTTCCCCACATGCTGGGGATGCCTCTCGGTACTTAGAAAGAACTGGAATGAGACCTATCTCTTACATTAACCAACTTGGAGTATTGGGCAGTCACGTTCTTATCGGACATGCGGTTCATATTGATGATGCAGAATTAGAAACTCTGATAAGTAGCAAAACTGCTATTGCATCTTGCCCATGGGCCTATCTAAAACTAGGCCAAGGGGTTACACAGTTTGGTAAACACCCTGAATTCCTATCTAAGGGTGGACGACTTTCCCTCGGGTGTGACACTGAAAATGCAGGAGATGATAAGGATCTTTTGTTAACTGCCAGACTATTTTCTGGTTTGATACAAGAAGCCAAACTAGGGCTTGATAAACCAGCTTCTCACTACGCTCTTGAACTTATAACAATCGGTGGTGCTGAAGCCTTAGGCATTGACGAAGAAATAGGGTCTATAGAAACAGGGAAACGTGCTGACATTGTGTTGATAGACACGAGTAACCCTTCTTGGCAACCGTTATCTCCTGATCCTGTGATGCAACTTATTTGGGGAGGAAGTTCCTCAGATGTACATTCAGTGATAGTTGGAGGAAAGATAATTGTGGAGAATAAGAAATGTAACAATTTTGATGAATCTGCTCTTACTAATGCAGTTAAATCTAGACAAGAAAACTTACTCAAATCAGCTGGACTGAACCCCAGTCCCTATTGGCCTATAACCACCTACTAGATTTTCTATCTTTCAACAGAACAAAAGAATTATTTACAATATTGCATAAATTAAAAACTCACCCGTAAAGACCTACTAGCTTTCCGGAAAGACCTAAAGCAGCAATAACCATTACCCACTTTACTAATCTCTCTCCGCCTTCGACTGTCCACTTTGCACCTATCCAACCCCCTACAGTTAACCCTGAAGCAAGAACAAGAGCTGGGCCCCAAGAAATTTTCCCAGAAAAAATAAATACAGGTAAAGCAAAAACTGTTACTAAAGCATTGAGCATTACTTTGACGCTATTAGCCACCACGAGATCGAGACCAGAATAAGAAAGAGCCACAATCATCAATAGCCCCACTCCAGCCTGAACAGCTCCACCATAAATGCCAACTGCAAAAAATATTAGAATCATAGTAGGTCTATTCCAAGAATTTTTTCTTTCTTTGGGTGTGGGTGATATAAGCGTCAAAATAACTATTGGTATAACCAGAAAAGCAAATAGGCGTTCAAATTGCTCATCTCCTAGTCTGTTGATCACGATAGAACCGACTAAGGATCCAAAAAGTACTGGCAGAAAAATAATCCTGAAATCACGAAAGCCGGATACACCTAAACGGCGGAACGAAAGAATCGCAGCCAAACAAGCGGGCAGAATTCCAACTCTATTTGAACCATTAGCGTATGTTCCGGGTACTCCTGCAAAAACTAATAGCGGGACAGTTATAGTCGATCCACCTCCTGCCATTGTGTTTATTACACCTGCTATCAGCCCTCCAAAAGTAAGCAAAAGAACTTCACTCAATGACATTATTTTTTACGCACAATACTTAAAGCTTCAGACGCACCTTTTATAGTTTCCGTAAGACCTTCAGCCATTGTGTTGCCAGGACGTCGCACAGCAGCCAAATTACAACTGATTTGAGAGAATCCCAGATCCAGTATCTCTTCTAATTGTTCCGCTGCTTCTTCAGGCGTACCGACTATCGCAAAAGACCTGACTAATTCATAGTCAATAAGGGACTCAAGTTCCGGGTCATCAAGACGATCATGGTCAAAATACCATCCATTTGACCTTTCCAGTGCAGCAAATATTTTTTCTTTACGTTTTTCTTCCACCGACGGTCCGTGATCTCCAACAATTTGTAAATAGTGAGCTGCATAACGTTTAAGACTTGATAACGCAACTTCACTTTCTGCACTAATACAAAGCGTGACCCTAGGAGCTACCTCTATTTCTTTTGGATCTCTACCGACTCTCGCTGCACCTTCAGCCAACCATCCTTTATAACGCTCGACTGTAGACTCCGTGAAGTTTCGAGCTCCTACCAAAGCTATATCTGCTACTTCCCCAGCCAATCGCATTACTTGTGGACTTCTGGTTCCAATGGCAATAGGAATATGAGACGATGGAGGTCGAATTAGACGCGCTCCATCTAAAATTACAGTCGAACCTTCGATTGTAACCTTTTCACCCGTCAATAGATTACGTATAGCCTCAATGGTTTCTCTTAATTTAAGTAATGGTTTCTCTGGATTAATACCAACTTCTTCTAAACCTGCTCCTATACCTATACCGCAAAAAGCACGCCCATTTGATACATCATTTAAGGTAGCCAAAGAAGCTGCATGAACACTCGGATGTCGTGTATACGGATTAGTAACCATAGACCCGATCATTATTTTTTCAGTTGACTGAGCTGCTAAAATCTGAAGTTGATAGGCGTCTGGCCAAAGCACAACATCTGAAACACCCAATCGATCGAACCCTGCTATTTCGACCTCTTTAGCAAGCTGACAAAAATCAGCAGCTCCCATACCCGGCGTTATTTCCGCCTCAAAAATAAAAGGATTCACAGCATCGGATACTTTGCTTTATCCGGAAGGCCAGATCTTTCAACAACCCTTTCTCCTGCTTCCTGGCAAAGTGAATAAAAACGCTCTTCATCGAATGCGGTGATGCGCCCATCTTCTACCACTTTGCGTCCATCTACCAAAACCGTATGCACACCCCTGCCATCTGCTGACCACACAAGTTGATTCATAACATTTAACAATGGTCGCCATTCTGGTCTATCCGTGTCATGCAGAACCACATCAGCTTTTTTACCAACTTCAATTGAACCAATTTCGTCTTCCATCTGCATCGCCCGAGCCCCACCCAAGGTGGCCATTTCGTAAGCCATCTCAGCAGGGAACATCTGTGGATCTTGTCTAGCATCTTTAAAAATACCCGCCACCAAATAAGTTGCTCGCATCAAATCTGAATAGTTTGAAGCATTATTACCATCCGTTCCAATGGCTACGTTAATTCCAGACATCATCATTTCAGGCATTTTCCCTATTTGGGTAACTCCATAAGCAACTTTCAAAGCGGTAGTGGGACAATGAGCAACATGTACCCCAGATTCGGCTAAAACTTTCAGTTCTTGATCATCGACATGCACAACGTGGGTCATGACCACGTCTTTATCCAAAACTCCGATTTCTTGCAGGTGAATCATTGGCCTTTGTCCAAATTCTTCGATAAATGATTCTGGGTCCAATTTTGCAGGCGACATATGAAAACTCATGCCAGTTCCAAACTCTGTTGCGAGTTCACGTGCTGCTTTCCAAAGTGGATCAGAGCAAGTATTGTGACCAACTAGAATTGACCATGCTGCTAGCCTTCCATCAGCAACGTTTTTGTAAGTGCTTAGCTGTGTGTGTAAAAATTCAATGGCTTCATCAGTATTTTGTTTGTAAACCTCAGGTTCAGGTGGTAAGTCCCAAGCCCAACGACCGAGCCTTCCTCTGATCCCAACTTCTTCGAGTCCTTCGAAAATTTCTTCGAGGAACCGACAGGTTCCAGCTTCTAGAAAAGTTGTTGTTCCTGATTTCAACATTTCAACTGCTGCTAGTTGGCCTGAAAGCTTTTCTTCTTCTGGTGTGTAAACGGAATATAAAGGGCATAACCATTCAAAAACATTTTGCGCAAAATCTATGTCATCGGGGACGTAACCTCGAGTTAATGGCTCTCCCGTAATATGAATGTGTGAGTTAACCATTCCAGGTGTTAAAACAAAATGGGAACCACCTAAAACTTCTTTAGGTTCATAAAGATCTTCAATCTCGTCTACCTTACCTACACCGATAATTGCACCGTCATTAACGGCTATGGCACCATTGTGGATCACATCGCGTGTTTCATTCATAGTGACGACTTTCCAAGCTTTCACTAAATAATCAATTTTTTCTTTCACGTTCACTCCATTATTTTAATTAGACGGTTTAACTGCTACATAAACGAATTGAAATCCAATTGGTTCAATAAGCCTCAAAGACTCAAAACCACTCTCTCTTAGCCATAACGACACTTGTTCATTAGATATCTGAAAACCGTTTACTGTGCTGGCCATCATTGTCATACCCATCAAAACTCCATGTGGATTAAATTTCCTCTCTAAATCAATAAAATAGTCCGCAACCAATACCCGACCGCCAGGTCTTAAAGCTGAAAAAGCTCTATCTATAAGATTTGCGGCACCAGATTCGCCTTCAGTCCTACATACGTGACCCAAAACAACCAAATCATAACTGTTAGATTCAACTTCAATATCATGGAAATTTCCCGGACGAAACTCACACCTATCGAAGACTTTATGTTCTGAAGTTTTACGCTTGGCTACTTCCAAAACCTCAGCAAAATCATTTACAACAGAGGTTGCGTTAGGGCATGCGGTTAGAAAGGCAATGGACCAAGGAGCACCACCTGCTCCCAAATCAAGAACCCTTAATTCAGGAGAAGCACTGTATCTAATTTTTAGATCCGATCGAGTAGCCGTTCTTAACATAGTTGTAAATGTTCCTTCAACCAGAGGTATGTAAAAGGAAGTTGGGTCATTGTCGATTGGACTACCAGGTATTCCATTTCTAATGGTTTCTGCCAAACTCAACCAATTATTGTGAGGACCGGGAGCAACAGGAACTAAATCTGACATTGATGCTGGTCCATCACTAGTTAAATAACGTTCAGCTGTGTCGTTGAGTTCGTAAATATTTTCAAACTGGTCCAAGAGACCGAGTGCAACCAAGGAATCAAGAAGGGATTGGAGATGAGGCTCTGAAGCATCAAGTTTCTTTGCCAAAACACCTACTTTCACAGGACCAGTTGACCCAAGGGTGTCAAAAACGTCTAACTCTAATGCTGCAAGCAAAATGTAGTACGAACCCAACCCTTCAATAACGTTCCAAACTGGTGCAGCAGGTGGGGGTTTGTAGTCAGTCCAAGGACGCCCCTTGTGAGCCATTGTGTGTGTTTTTTTAAGTTCGGGGTAAGGAGCGTCTACGGCCATGGTTCAAGGAGTTAAAAGGATTTTTCCAAAAAAGTCACCACTAAGCATTTTCTCTTGTGCCTCCCCTGCGGCCTCTAATGGGTATGTTGAATCAATTTCAACTTGATAGTTGCCTAAACAAAATTCTTCCCAGACAGGTCCAAATTCACTCGGTTCATATGGATCAGAACCAATTATGGAAATCCCTGAATGAAATAAATAACCGAGCGAAGGAATGGTCGCCTCATCACCTGACGCATTGCCGCAATTAACCAGTCTGCCGTGTACTCCAATAGCGAAAAGGGAGGCTCCAAATAAGGCAGTACCAACACAATCCATAACCATGTCGACACCTGCGCCTTGAGTAAGCTCCCGAGCCCATCCGGCTAAGTCGCCGTCTCTATTGTTCATCGCATGCGAAGCCCCAAGACCTAAAGCCTTTTCACATTTTTCATCTGTTCCCGCTGTAGCGAACACAGTTGCCCCAGCATTTTTCGCCAACTGTATGGCAGCTACACCTACCCCAGAACCTGCGGCGTGAATAATTACTGTTTCGCCTTCTTGAAGTTTTCCAGTTTTGAATAGTGCATGTGAAGCAGTCAGATAACAGGTTGGAAAAGTAGCAGCGTCTTCAAAGCTCATTTGATCAGGAATTTTATAAACGTGAGTAGAAGGTGCTAAACATTTCTCTGCATATCCACCATCTGCATTTGCTCCTAAAATCCCAAGTTCACCGAACAGGTCGCCTCTGCCCTGTAGAGATGAATTTTCTGAGACACCTGCAAGTGAAGGATCGACTACAACACGATCACCAACTTTCACATTAGATACTTCTGAACCAATTTCTGACACAGTGCCAGCTACGTCCATCCCAGAAATGTGTGGGTAAGTAAAACCTGGCATCTGGAACCAGCCGTTTCGTTGCAACACATCTAGTCGATTTAAAGATGTTGCGGCAACATCAACTACAACATCACCTCTCTCAGGAACGGGGTCATCTACTTCCTGATATTTAAGGACTTCTATGCCACCGGGTTCGGTATAAAATATCGCTTTCACTTATCAGCCTCCTGTTTTATCATTTTAAACCTCTTACAAATGGTCTTGCCAAAGAGCCCGGCGGTCTGACACGGCGTGCAAAAGCCGTCATCGCGATAATAGTTACCAAAAATGGCAACGAGCTCATAAGTTCTGAATTTAACTCATAACCCAAACCGGGAAGGGTTAAACGGAAAGACAGTACAGAACCAAAAAGTAGGCAACCTAAAATTGTTCCACGTAAAGTCCAACCACCAAAAATGACAGCTACGAGAGCTATGAATCCTCTGCCTGCAACTATCCCATCATCAAATCTTCCCACTTGGCCTAAGAGTAAATAAGCGCCGCCCATACCTGAACATAAACCTGCGTAATAGATTGATTCTCTACGTCTTTTGTTAACATCGATTCCACTTACATCTGCTGCTTGAGGATTTTCTCCTACAGCCCTCACTTCTAATCCCCAGCGAGTTCTGTATACAAGCCACCATGTGAAAGGAACCAAAAAGTAAAGAAGCAAAAAAGGCCAGGGCTGACCGAAGAAAGCATCTCCTACTAAAGGTATTTCTTTCAAAATGGGTATCTCCAATTTTGATACGACTTTGGATGAGGGTTTCCATTCGGCATACAAGAAGCTCGTCACTCCAAGAAACAAAATGTTTAAAGTAAGTCCTACTACGAATTGATCGGCTGTCAAACGATGGCTCATTTGTGCTTGAACTAATGACACAAGGAATCCTGCAATCATTCCCATCAAAATTCCCACTAAAGCACTCTCCGTCAAGTCGTAACCTACCGCTCCTGCAAATGCTCCAGTGAGTATCATCGCTTCGACAGAAATATTGAGAGTTCCGGAGCGTTCAGCTACCCATTCTCCTACAGCTGCAAAAACTAATACGGCAGCGAAACGTGTTGCAGCTGTATAAGCGGTCTCAGTAGACAGGACGTCCCAAATCGCTTCAAAAAAGCCCATGCTACGTCCTGCTTTCCACTTGCGCTAAGGTTCTCCGACGATCTCTTATAAACAAAATAGCTGGTGGTACCAGAAGGGCTAAAACAAGAAGACCCTGTACAACATCAGTCACTCTTCGCTCCACACCTGTAGCTGCTAGAAAGCTTGAACCAGTTCTTAAACTTGCGAAAATTAGTGCTACTGGAATAATTGCCATTACCTTTTCACGAGCAACTAAAGCCACCAAAAGACCTGTCCAACCAAGATTAACTGTGAAGCCTGTGACAAGCCTATACTTTGCGAAATCACCGCTGGCTAGCATCATTGCACCTGCAAGACCTGCAAAACCACCAGATGCACACATTGCCATAAACCCCTGTTTCACCTCACTGATCCCAAATCTTTGACCAACTCGTTGGTTTTGCCCGACAACATTTAGCTTGAATCCAATAATCGTTTGCGATAGAACCCATGTAGTAAGAACAATTATTAGCAATGCAAGTATCACACTAAGTGAAAAATTATTTCCAAAAATTTCAATTCTTGGAAGTCTCGAATCAGGATCTAATTGTTTACTTACCAGCGTTCTATTACCAAAAGCAGCGTCAGGGTCTAAGAGGAGCCAAGTATTTTTTAATCCATATCCAACCAAGTTTGCCGCTACCGTGACCAGTAAAAGTGTGGTTAAAACCTCTGGCACGTTACGCCAGTACCTTAAGGCACCTGCCAAACCAGACCAAAAAGCTCCCCCCACAAAACCACCAATAATGATTAGAGAAATAACAATCGGACCTGAACCCGGCATATTTGCTCCTACATATGCAGCAAAAGCTGCCCCTACGAGCATTTGTCCCTCTTGACCTATGTTTATCAGGCCTACTTTGGTACTAATTATTGTCCCAACGGCAACCATAGCCATCGGTACTGCCGAACCAAGTGTTTTACCCCATCTGCCTGGTTTTCGCAAACTGCCATCTAAAAGTGAATTCCATACATCAGACCAGTTAGCCCCAACGGCTTCAACTATTATCGCCGATATTAGGAGCGCAACAAAAGTACTACATGCATATAGGAAAACTATTTCACTTCTTCTTTTCATCAAAGAGAGGATGCTGGACATAGAAAACAATTATTACAACTCTCCCTTGCCCATAAGTAGTCCCAAATTTTCTCTGTCTGCATCTTGGGATCTCATTGAAGCAACCAACTGACCTCTGAAAATTACTCCTATACGATCTGATAAGGACAAGATTTCATCCAGTTCACTTGAGATCAAAAGAACACCCACTCCAGAATCGGCCAAACTACGTAACTGTGTTGTCATATATTCAATCGCTCCTACATCCAGACCTCTTGTGGGTTGTGAAGCTACTAACACACTAGGCTTATCACTTGTTTCTCTTGCAAGCACGATCCTCTGTTGATTTCCACCTGATAAAGACCAAAGCGGTGCATTTGGTCCTATACAGTTAATTTCAAATTTCTCGATTAAATCTTTGGCTCTTTTATCTCTTTTTTGCTTATTTAAAAAACCACGGTTGTAACCCTCTTCCATATTGGAAAGGAGAAGATTTTCAGAAACTGACATGCCCAAAATTACTCCTGAATCGTGTCTATCTTCAGGGATGACAGCAACCCCTTTTTTAGCTAATTGCCCAAAACGGTTTGAAGGAATTTTTACACCTTTAAGAAAAACACTCCCCGAAGAAACCCTTTTCAAGCCTGATAAAACTTCCACCAATGAACTCTGACCATTTCCTTCAACCCCCGCGATGCCAAATATCTCCCCTTGTCTAATGCCCAGACTAAAATCATTTAATTCTCTAACCCCCAAAGCAGAAGAGGTCTTGATTCCTTGCAACTCTAAAACAAACTCGTCTTTTATTTTTTCACTTTCGTCACCTGGCTCAGATTTAACGTTTACCGCAAAATCTTTACTTTCATTATCTAAACCAGCAAAACTCAAGCCAACTTCTCTCCCAACCATTGCGCGAGCAAGCGAATTAACATCAGTGTTTTCCGTTAAGTAACGATCTATAACGGCACCATTTCTCATTATCGTGATTCGATCTGTTGCATTCAAGACCTCTGACAGCCTGTGGCTAACCAAAGCTACAGCTCGATTCTCTTCACCTACTACTTTACGTAAGGAGTCAAACAGCTGTTCAGACTCTTCGGGGGTTAAAACAGAAGTGGGTTCATCCAGAATTAGTACACTCGGGTTTCGTCTCAAACACTTAAGAAGTTCAACTCTCTGACGCATCCCGACTGGTAGGTCTTGAACACGATCGTCAGGGTCAACGTCCAAGCCATACTCATGACTTAACTCTGCTACTCGATCTCTTGTTCTATTTCTATCTAATCGATTGTTATCCCCAAGTGCGACATTTTCCCAGACTGTCAAAGCTTCAACAAGACTAAAATGTTGATGAACCATCCCTATGCCTAAATCAGCAGCATCTAATGGATCTCGGATTGTCACCGGCTTTCCGTCAACTGCGATTGAACCCTTGTCTGGTAAAACAAGTCCAATAAGCATTTTCATGAGGGTCGATTTGCCAGCTCCGTTTTCTCCGAGAACCCCGTGTATTTCACCTCGAATGAGTTCAATATCTACTTCGTCACAAGCTTTAACCGAACCATATGTTTTTGAAAGTTTTTCTGCTGTTACAGCCGGCGGGGGCTCCGTAAGAACGGAGCCCCCGCTGGTTGAACTATTGACTAGCTCGTCCAAGAATCAGCCTCCGTAAGCTTGACCCTTAATTGCTCCAAAGTCTCCTGCGTAAACGCCAGAGGCAACATTCGCATATATATCATCCATTGCTTGTTGTTGTTCATCCGTTGGGTCACATATTAACCCACCTGGCTCTGGATCCACACCGACTTTAAACAGCTTCGTCTCGCCTTCTTTAACCTCACCACTCAATATTTGAGGGAAAATCGCCCTAATGTAATCACCACCGTCAAAACGGGAAGCGACAGCGTAATCAAGGTCATCACGAGCACACACATTAGATGCACCAGCACTACTTACAGGAACACCTGCTTCATTCGCCAATTGCACTACAGGCTCATGAGCTCCGCCCAGATACGGAAGAACGAATCCAACTCCATCTCCAAGTGCCGTATTGAAAGCTTCAGTAGCGTTGGGAACGCTATTGAAGTCATAAGGGAAGTCTCCAGTCGGATAATAAGAAACCTCAAAACTTTCGTTCACATCTTGAATTCCCATTGTAAATGCAAGCAAAAATTCCTTTTCGAAGTTGAGATCACAACAACCAAGCATTGAAGCAGTCGTTCCACCATTCTCTTGGAGGATTAATCCCGCTGCATATCCAGTCGTGTAACCAACTTCAGCTCCGTCATCAACACTCTGCGCAAGCCCTGGCAACGTGGCATATCCAGCACCACAATTGCAGTACCAGAAGATATCTGAATACTCTTCTGTCAGATCTGCTAGAGGTTCGGCAATTTCACTGGCTCCAACGATGATTATATCTACACCTTGATCAGCAAGATTTGTGAGCTCATCTGCAGCATTCGCAGCTTGAATCTCATCAATTATTATTGGTGAAGACCAACCTTTATCTTCCGAAAGTTTGATTGCAGCATCAACAACCGCTTGATAATAAGCTCCATCATCTGCAGGGCCCGCAGCAGCGACACCGATTGTGATAGTTCCATCACCATTTGCATCAAACTCGGCCGTGACGTCAATGACTTCACCCTCTAGTGCAGCTCCAAGGTCATTACCAAGGAGCTCATTTACATTAATAGTGCCACTTGTCAACTCTGCTCTGACCTCATCAAGAATCTGCTGCTCATCTCCAGTCGGCTCACAAATATTAGCGCCAATGCCTAAACCATCTCCTGCGCCGTATACAGCTATTTGTTCACCTTCTACGAAATCACCGGCAACAAAGGTGTCTACAAGATCAGCTAGGTAATACATAGGATTGTAGCTAATTGACATAGTTGTGAACTCAAGACCGGGTATACCACACAAATCCATGGAAGTTCCCACTACCCCAACTCCTTGTTCGGCAGCTGCACCCCATACAGCGGGCATAGCACCACCTAAGTAAGGATAAATAATCTCACACCCTTGATTAAATTGCGCTGATGCGGCCTCAACAGCCAAAGCTGCGTCTTCAAAATCTCCTGTGAAGGTAATTAACATCTCTGCGCCAACAGCCTTACCGTATTTCTCTTGTGCATGAGCCATACCTGCGAGCATTGAACCTTTCATGTTAAGAACGAAAGGCAATTCAGGCCCTCCTGTAATACAGGCGACTTTGCCACCTGTGCGTTCCAACAGAAGACTCATAGCCACTCCACCCATAAAGTGAGCATGATTTTCGCTCGCTACGGCAGTAGAAAAGAATTCAGTACTTGGAGGGAAACCAGCTATTAATAGATAATTGATATGTGAAAAAGCAGGATCTCCAGCAATTGGGATGAATCCTTCAGTTCCTTCTGCACCTCCAGCAATTATCATGTCGGCATCACCTCTGGCCAGATTGGTATAAGTCTCAAGTGACTGCCCGGGGGGTACTTTGTCGACTTTTATATAGTCCCAACCATTTGCTTCAGCATGAGCTGCCATAGCATCAGTCTGGCCTTGGTAATATCCTCCGTCATTACTATCACCATGAACCACATGTGCGATAGTAATTTTTCCATCGCCATTGACATCAACGTGTGACGGGAAAGCAACTTCTTCTGCTGCTTCGATTGCTGGAGCGTCGATTGTTTCTGGTGTTTCACCAGCATCTAGAGAAGCCATAGCTGAATGAATCCATCCATCTACAACATCAGCGTTCTCAGCCATCCAACCTGTAGCA
>MDTG01076034.1_pt1 | contig 17467 bp, 17 predicted proteins | sample 811421 | NCBI WGS metagenome assembly MDTG01 (sample SAMN05326645, study PRJNA326480) | marine metagenome | isolation source: seawater | place: Pacific Ocean: South East | collected 2011
GGCATAACCGATCAACGTGAAACGGTGCTGGCTTGGAGTCTTAGCTCGGGCGATCCTATTTGCAATGCGATTGTTTGGCAGGATCGACGGACCTCTAACCGATGTGACGAGCTTTTAGAAACCGGATATCTCGATCAGATCCGCCACACAACGGGGTTAGTAATTGACCCGTATTTCACTGGCACAAAAATTGAGTGGCTGATCAAAAACGGGGTTGTAGAGCTAGGTCCAGACTTAGCATTTGGGACCATTGATAGTTGGATCATTTGGAAGTTAACAGGTGGCTCAAACTACGTAACTGATGTGAGTAACGCATCAAGAACTCTCCTTTACGACATTCGCAATGGGTCCTGGTCGTCGGAGCTTTGCCAACTCTTCGGGGTTCCCGAGTCAAGTTTGCCTGAGGTACTTCCCTCTTCAGGTCGCTTCGGCCTTACATCTCAAACAACCGCCCTGGGCGCAGGCATCCCAATTAGTGGTGTCGCCGGTGATCAGCAGTCTGCATTATTTGGTCAAGCATGCCTTCAACCTGGCATGACTAAAAATACCTACGGAACTGGATCTTTCGTGCTGATGAACGCAGGACCAAAGTGTCCTGAGCCCGTTGACGGTTTACTCACCACAGTGGCTTGGGATTTAGGCAACGGGCCAACTTACGCTTTAGAAGGGTCAGTCTTTGTTACCGGAGCGGCTATCCAATGGCTGCGCGACGGATTGGGAATCATTAACGAAGCTTCGGAGATCGGCGACCTAGCAGCTTCGGTTGAAGACACCGGAGGCGTGTTCTTTGTGCCGGCGTTCGCTGGTTTAGGAAGTCCTTGGTGGGATTCTCGTGCTCGTGGCACCATCGTGGGTTTAACCGGGGGAACTGGGCGTGGTCACCTCGCGCGCGCTGTAGTTGAAGCTATTGCGTTTCAGACTCGAGACGTCGTCGAAGCCATGTCAAATGCAGGTGGTACGCCGGTTCAAGAAATGCGCGTCGATGGCGGGGCGTCTGTAATGGATTTACTACTCCAAATTCAAGCCGATCAATTAGGGGTTCGAGTAGCTCGCCCTGTGGTCACTGAAACGACCGCATTAGGAGCGGCTATGCTCGCCGGCCTGGCTGAAGGGGTGTGGAACAAACCAGAAGAGATCAGTGCCGCTTGGCAGCTAGACAGAGCATTTGATCCCCGGGATAACCGAAGCGCTTGCGACTTTACGCACAGCAATTGGCGAAGAGCAGTGGAGAGATCACGCAACTGGGCAGTGGACTGACCGCTATTTCAGCAAAGTCGCTCGAGCCCGGTACCCAGTTGAGTTACGGCTTGCCGTATACGGTGCTCATTTTCTACCAAGGCGAATCGAACGTAACCTTCGCCACCTGGCCCGAAACCAACTCCAGGCGACAAAGCCACATTTGTTTCCTCAACAAGATGTTTACAGAAACCGACTGAACCCATTTCACGATAAGGCTCCGGAATAGGCGCCCAGACAAACATGGTCCCTTTGGGTGGTTCAATCTCCCAACCAATGCGTGAAAGCCCTCGAATAAGACTGTCGCGCCGAGACTGGTATATCTCGTTCACTTCTTTCGGGTAATCACTTTCCTCATTCATCACCACCGTCGCTGCTATCTGAATTGGTTGAAAGGTCCCATAATCGAGATAGCTCTTAAGCTTCGCTAGCGCTCCCACAACCTCACTGTTACCCACACAGAAGGCAACCCTCCACCCCGCCATAGAGAATGACTTAGTGAGGCTATAAAACTCCACCGCTACGTCCTTGGCCCCTTCGGCCTGCATGATCGATGGAGGCTTATAACCATCAAAACCAAGGTCGGCGTACGCGAAGTCGTGCACCAAAACGACCTCGCGCTCCCTAGCGAAGTCGACCAATCGCTGCATAAAAGACAAGTCAACGCAGGTGGTTGTGGGGTTATGAGGAAAGGACAGAACTATCACTCGCGGTCTAGGCCACGAGTATTCAAATCTTTCAACTAGGGAGTCGAAGAAATCTTCGCCTGTGGTTAATGGAACCTCGCGAACATTAGCGCCAGTAAAAAGTGGCCCAAAAATATGAATCGGATACGAAGGAGCAGGAACTAGACACGCATCTCCTGGGGCTAGCAAAGTCCACATCAGATGCGAAAACCCTTCTTTCGCTCCGATCGTGTTGATGATTTCTGATTCCGGGTCTAGAGATACGCCCCACTGACGCTGATACAAAGCAGCAACCGCTTCACGAAGCTTGGGTATACCACGACTCGCCGAGTACCGATGATTGCGATCGTTCTCGGCTGCCTCGCTAAGTTTGGTAACGGCGGTAGCGGGGGACGGAATATCTGGATTTCCAAACCCCAAGTCGATTACGTCTGCTCCATCTCGCCTGCGCTCGACTTTCAGCGAATCGATGATGGTAAAGACATAGGGCGGCAAATTACTGATACGTCGAAACTCCACAGACCCTGAGGGTACATAGGCTGAGGACCTTATTTGAAACAACTATCAGAGATCTCTTCTGGTTGCAGTTGTTCTTAACGCTCTACTTTGGATTGAAAGTCGTCGAGCGCAGCATGAGCAATTCGTCCTTCAGCTCTTCTCTTAACGAACCCTGGTAATGGGATAGCTAATTCGATAGCTAACTCGTAAGTGACCTCGGTCTGGTTCGGGTCGTCAACCACACTGTCGAATCTGTAGCTACCGTCGAGGCGCTTAATGATGTCGCCACTCGCCAACTCCCATTTAATGAGCGATGGTGACTCTGAATAGTCATAAAGAAGCGAGTAGGTTGCGCTTCTTCCTAAGGCCGCCACCCGAAATGTCGCTTCAGTCACTCTTCCTTGTTCATCTCGAGCTCCGACTGAGACCTCACGCAGGTCACTGACCCAAGAACCATAGCTTTCGACGTCCGCCACTAAGGCATGACACTCTGCAGTATCAGCATTGACGACACGAGAAACTTTTAATTTGTCGATCATCAGCGTTTCCTAACCCAACGACTCTCTCATTGTGCCACGCGTCGGGTGTCAGGAGGGGTTGTTACCGCATTGCGGGAAAAATCCATGCTGGGCTGACCACAAAGCAGCTGAACCAACAGGCAACATAGGCGCCAAGATAACGAATGCAATTTCTGTATAAGGCTTCATCGCTGCGGCCGTAAATGCGACCACAAATTGAAGTGCCATTGACCATGCAAAGACTCGCCTAACCCTCTTCGGGACACTGTCTTGCATCAAGAACAAACCGGCAACGGTAACTATTTCAACTCGGCTACGTTTCAAACCATTGAGCAAACCAAGCAAAAGCAAGAGGGACCCTAAGAGAAACATTACGGACGAAACAGTCACCACCATTGGGACAAAGACATCAGAAGCAGCAAGTCCCGCAGACGCGACTATCGCTAGGACAGCTGTTGAGACCCACGCCATACGCAGCAGATATTGGCCTGAGCCACCATCATTAACGAAGTCCGGAATCATGCGAGAGCCTTCATTAGGCCCTCGGCCAGCAGATCATAAGAAAGCAAGTCCACCGACCTCTTTCTGCCTTCTTCAGACATCCGTTTTGTCTGTTCCGGGTTCTGGAGAATTGTAAGGATCGCGTCAGCTACCTCCTCCACCTGCCCCGGTTCATCTACAACGATTCCCGTAACCCCATCAACAACCGCTTCGTGAGCACCACCTGAACGGCCCGCTACCTGGGGAACTCCTGAAGCCGCTGCTTCTGTGAAAACAATTCCGAAACCTTCTTGTTCTAGACCTCCCCACCGATTACGACACGGCATAGCAAACACATCTCCCATAGCGAAAACTTTCGGTAGCTCAGACTCAGGTACACGACCTAGTAGCCGAACCGGGAAGTTCAGCCTTTGAGCTAACCGTTCTAGCCGTTTGCTGTCTCTGCCCGTACCAGCTATCGCTAACTGTATGCCGGGGCATACATGTTGAAGGCTTGCTACGGCTTCGATGGTGCGATCAAACCCTTTTCTAGGAACGAGTCGACTTACGCCCACAACCAAAGGGGCTTGGGTGAGCCCAAAATCTTCGCGATATCTCATTTGGTCAACGCGGTCGCGTGGCACGAACCTGTTTGGGTCGACGCCGGGCGGGATCTCAATGGTTTTCAATTTGCGACCAGCCGCCCTGGAAGCTTCTTTTGCCGGGTATCCACCAGCCGTGACGACAAACTCGGCGCCTCTGAGTGCTCGACGCAAGAGAAACCTAGCCCCTGGAAGTCGTCCTGGAACTGTTATTTCAGCGCCATGGGCAACAATGGCATACGGCAGATCCAGCGCTAAGCCCAAATGACCCAACGGCAGCGCAGGGTCAATAACTACAAGCTCTGCCTCTACTTCTCGGGCTAAATCATTAATTTGACCAGCAAGTTGTTTAGTCGGAAAAAAAACTTTCCGCTTATCCCTCACCACCCGGTGTTCTTGCGCCTGGTCAAACTCCTCAGCACCAGGGTGATCAGGAGTCAGAATCGTGACCTTATCGGAGGGCAACCGACGCCATAGCTCCCAAAGATAGTTCTGAATTCCACCGACCTTAGGGGGGTAGTCGTTTGTTACCAGAAGGTGTTTTTTCATGAGCTGACCGGGTCCGCCAATATTCCCCATTCGTCCAGTTCCGCTCGGACAAGTCCATCCTCGTCACCCTCCGTCATAGACGTGACTTCGTCGGGCCCAATGAGGTACCTCATGCCTAAACGCAGAGCTGCCCATATCGCATGACTTCGAACCAGCGGTTGAGGCGAAGCCAGACAATTTGCCAGCACCCGCTCCACTTCCGGGTCGTCCTCACTCTGGCTATTTCCAAGGACCACCAGAGCATTTCTCCGCAAATATTCAGGTCGTCTTCTAGGGATATACCAATGACCATACTGATCCATGAGCTCTTCATCAGAGCTGTCAAGCAAAGCGATGATATCGACCGTCGATTCTCTGGGCACTGCCGTCCTTGCGCCGTCTATCGCCGTGTCGTTGACCGGGCAGAGAACTTGGCAGTCATCACAGCCATAAAGTCGACTACCAAGTGCCGCTCGATACTGTCGTGGGAAGATTCCTTTGGCCTGCAATAGCCACGCCAAACATCTGTTGGCATCAAGAACTCCAAACTCGTCGATAGCTCCAGTAGGACAGTCAACGCTGCAGCGGCGGCAAGTTCCACAACCGTCAGAAAGCTTCTCTGGTTCTTCGTTAAGGCTCATATCCGTTACGACCGAGCCAATTACGGTCCAAGAACCAAGCTCTGGGTGCAGCAACATAGTGTTTCTTCCCAGCCAACCAAGGCCAGCCTTTGCTGCAATTGCGCGATCAGCGAGTCGGTTATCATCCATGACCACTTCGGCGCGAGCTCCGAAACTTTCAAGATAACTAGCCACCGCCCTCAAACCCTGACGGAGCATTCCGTATTCGTCAGAGCAGACATAGGAAGCAACTAATCCTTTCGGACCGCCGCCTGCAACTCCAGTCTCGGCGTTCCAGACTTCGAAGTGACCAACGGAAGGCGCTTTGTAGCTTCGTAGCGCAACCAGAACGCTCCGCGCTCCTTCAAACAATTGTGATGGATCCGTGGCGCGCTCCGGATTGCCATAAGTGAAATGCATGCCGGCGTGAAGACCTCGATTCTTTCGGTCTTCGATAGCTATACGAGCTTCAGTTAACGGTTCGACTCCGGCCACCGATAGGTCATCCAATCCGGCGTTCTTCGCAACCAGTTTTATGTCCTCAAAATTAGGAACCTGCACCACGACACTTCCAAGATGACGAAAAGTAAAGACAGTTAGCCCTAAGCGCGCTAACAGGACTGTCTTCTTAAAAGTTACCGGCCAGAGTCCAATCCAGCAGATTTCCGCAACTTCAATTCAGGAATCAGGCCTGAGCGACTGAGTTTTCGGAGAGCCCGAATGTCAGATAACTCGATCACAACTGAGTCGCGATCTGGCCTACATAGGTAGGTAACCAAACAGTCGTCGCAGGTGCTCGATCCTGAATATTCACAAAGATCACAATCAATCAACAGTGAATCATCTTTGACAGAGCTTCCAACAGGAGTGACTTTGGCGCTTGTGCTCATAGTAAATGGCTTGTCTCTCACTTCTCTTTGTCCTTTGTGTAAGCAGTAAGACAAGGTAAAACTGGGGTGAGACAGCATTGAGCTCACAGGTACGTGAACTCACAGAGACGGGTATTCTCTAATCCAGGGGATAGAAGTGTTCGCCGACGAAGCAGACATTTGGGTAGGTCGCCAATATGGTCCCTACAGCATAAAAGAGCTCTTAGGCCGCGGCACAGTAGCTCACGTCTACAGAGCCGAACTGCGCGATGGAACTGAAGTCGCTCTCAAGGTGCTGACACCCTTCGCTGAAGCAAGGCAAGAGATCCGTTCTCTATTTGAACAGGAATATGAACTCATGGTTCGGGTTGATCACACGAATGTTCTCAAAGCCATGCAAGCGGGCGTAATAGCTGGCACCCACTACATGGAGATTGAACTCATAGAGGGTGAAACTCTTTGGGATCGCGTTCAGTCACCCAAAACTTTGACGCTCACCGAGCGAATAGGCATCATCCAACAAATGTGTTCTGCATTGGACCTAGTGCATAATCAGCGCATTGTTCATAGAGATGTCAAACCCTCCAACATCATGTTGGATCACCAAGATGAGCGTGCGGTTCTATTTGATTTCGGTCTAGCGCACGACTTGGACGGTCCACCTCCACCGGAAGGCAGGGTCTACGGCTCACCTATGTTCTTAGCCCCCGAGCAAGCTATCGGCGGCCATGTAGATGAGAGAACCGATCTCTACAGCTTGGGGGCGACCCTTTACCGTTTAGCCGCCGGGTCCGCTCCCTTCTACGGGGAAAGAAATGAGCTGTTACATGCCCATGTCAAGCTATCCCCGCCGGATCCGCGCCAGGCTGGAGTCGCTGATGACCTAGCTGAAATCATTCTGCGTTCAATGTCAAAACTACCTGGTGACCGCTTCCAGAGCGGCGCAGATTTTGCTGCAGCCCTCGCTACTGTCGACAAAACAGGACCAAAGGGCCGTAAGCGCGGATTTTTGGGAAGGATCGCCAGACGTTGACAACCTAGGACGTGAAGCTTGGATAACCCCGAGTCGAACACTTGTTCGCTATATTCATCTTTGTGTTTCAGCAATCGTTAGATGACCTAGGTACACCCTTACACGAAGTAACTTTCTGTGTTCTTGATTTCGAAACGACGGGTGGACGAAGGGACTCCGACCGGATCACCGAGATAGGCGCTATAAAATATCAAGGAGGCAGAGAGCTCGGGACCTTTCAAACACTTATTGATCCAGGACAGTCCATACCGCCGGAGATAACTGTTCTTACCGGCATTACGAGCATCATGGTGTCGCGAGCTCCAAAAATTGAGAACGTTCTACCGACCCTTCTAGAGTTCTTAGGAGGTGCAGTGCTTGTCGGACACAACGTGGGATTTGATCTCAGTTTCTTAAATGCCGCCTTAGAAAGGTCTGGCAGGGAGAGCTGGAAGGGCCAGCGAATCGACACATTGGCTATCTCGCGTCGCTTGCTCCGGAACGACGTACCAAACCACAAGCTTTCAACCTTGGCTCGCTGCTTACGTTTGAAAAATCAGCCGAGCCATAGGGCCTTAGACGATGCCAAAGCCACCGGCGATTTGCTCCACCACCTTCTTGAACAAGCTTCGTCTTTGGGAGTGTTGGGGCTTGACGACCTTCAACAACTTCCAAAAATGCAACGCCACCCCCAAGCCAAAAAGCTGCGCCTCACTGAAGATCTTCCGCGTTCTCATGGGGTGTACCGATTTATCGGCAAAAGGGGCGAAGTTCTCTACGTCGGCAAAGCATCCAATATCCGAGCTCGTGTCAGGTCATATTTCTCGACCGACAAACGTCGGAAGGTCGAACAGCTACTTAGAGAGACAGAGGCGATAGAGCACACAGAGTGTGTCGGATCGCTACAAGCGGAAGTTCTTGAGCTCCGCCTCATCCAAGAGCTCCGTCCGCGTTTTAATCGACGTTCAAAAAATTGGGCGAAGTATGCATACGTAAAATTAACCTTGGGAGAACGATTTCCCCGGCTATCGGTTGTGAGTGAACCCAAGGGAGAAGGGGGCTTTTACCTAGGTCCGATTTCCTCGCGACGCATGGCCCGAGACATAGTTGATGCGATTGAGACTGTCATACCTCTCCGCCGTTGCACTAAAAGGGTGCCACGACGGGCGACGGCAGGGCCATGTGTCGCTGCACAGATAGGGACAAGTGTTTGTCCTTGCTCTGGACAAGTAACTGAAGCCGCCTACTCCCAGATTGTTGACCGTGCTTTGCTGGCGTTGACTAGCCAACCGGGGGATCTACTCGATTCATTGCGTCACAGAATGCTTGCCCTTGCTCACCAGCAACGCTTTGAAGAAGCTGCGGACCTTCGGCGCCAAGCTTCCGCTCTCTCGATTTCTCTTCGCCGCCAAAATCAGGTGGAGACACTCTGTTCTTCTGGTCGAATCATTCTTGAAAGCTCAGAAAGTGGAGTCATCACCCTAGAGAACGGTCGATTGGTGGAGTCGATCCCAAAAAGTGCTCCGAACGAACTTATTCAAGGTATTCCCCGTGCCGTAACCGACAAACGAGAAACAGCGGAATTGTGGTGTGTTGCCAGCTGGCTCGAAAGCCACGCGCACAACCTTCGACTGGTCCACTGCGACCTTCCGCTTTCATCTCGTTATCCCGACCTAGACAACTTCCAAATCAGGAAAGATCTCTCTAGTGCCTAGACGTGTTCTCAGTCAGCTTGTTTTTTCCGGCCCAAGAATTTGACGCCATGACCGTACCTCTCAACAAGTTCCAGCTCGTCAACGTCGTAGACCATCGTCCATCTTCGATCGCTGCCTTGGAATGTCACTGCTGCCATGACGAAGCGATTACCGGGTTGAACAGCAACGACCGTTCCCGTCTCCCCGATCAGGTGCTGGCGACTCTCATCTAGCGTGGCCACCAGACGGACAACATCTCCAACCCCGTAAGGAAGAGCTTGTCCAATAACCACGACTTAGCCAGCTATCTCATTGCTGAGATCCACCACAGCTTTCAGTTTAGCCGCAGCTTTTCCATCATTAATAGCTGTCCTAGCTTTATCTAACCCAGATTCCAAGCTGTCCGCTACTCCAGCGACGACGAGGCCGGCAGCGGCGTTTATCGCGACGATATCGGCTCTAGGGCCCGCCTCTTCTCCTGCGAAAAGCTCATGCATTATTCGCACATTGTCCTCGGCGGAGCCACCTTGAATTTCGGATCTGTTAACACGTCGGATACCTACTGATTCGGGCTCAAATTCGGTTTCGCCAATTACCTCACCATTGCGGACTTCATAGATACGAGTTGAATCAGTAATGGTTATCTCATCAAGCCGATCACCTCCGTGGACAACAAGCGCGTGTTCGCTACCCCTAGCGGCTAAGACCCCAGCGATTCGAGGAGCCATCGTTGGATCACTAACCCCTACAACTTGTCGTTTCACTCCCCCTGGGTGCGACAAAGGACCGAGAAAGTTGAAGGTTGTAGGAACTCCAAGTTCAGAACGAACTGGTCCAACAAATCTCATCGCGGGATGAAAGTTTTTAGCGAAAGCAAAGCCAATCCCAACTTCTTCGACACATCTCGCTACTTGTGCCCCGTCTAAATCGATTGCCAAACCCAGCATCGCCAGCGTGTCGAATGACCCGCTGCTCGATGAAGCCGCCACAGAACCGTGCTTGCAAACCGTTGCTCCAGCTGCGGACGCAACAAAACAGGCCATGGTTGAGACGCTCAATGCATGGTTCCGTCGAGACGGAGCTCCGCCACTTCCGACGATGTCAATTGCGTCACTTGGAAGGTCCAACGGAGATGCGGCATCCATCATCGCGTCCACCAAACCGGTTAGTTCGAGTACTGAACCACCTTTCATGCCTAGAGCGATTATGAAACCAGCTACCTGCGCATCGGTAGCTTCCCCTCGGAGAATCGAGCCCAAAGCAGCGCGAGCAGCAGCCGGCGTAAGGTCAACCCCTGCTACCAAGTCGCTCAAAACCCCAGACCACCCGCCGAAAAAGTCGAGGGTTAAGTCTGTCGCAGGACTCATGTCGCTCGAAGTCACCTGGACGACTCTATCGTTCGTTTGTTGTCTCGGTCTCGCGCAGAGTCCTCTGTCTTGCCGCCGCACGCCGTCGTCGTCTAATAATACTTCTGCGCTCGCGCTGAGTAGCCCCACCCCAGACGCCCTCTTTTTCTCGCACAGTTATCGCGTATTCAAGGCAGGGCGTTGCGACTGAACATCCGTGACAAATTTGTTTTGCAAGCTCAGCGTTATCATCTTCGTCGTCAGGAAAGAAAACCGATGAATCGATTCCACGACAGGCCGCAATTTGTTCCCACCCTTTGAGTCCCGGGGCAAATGGAAGTGAACTCTGAACCGCTTGAGTCAACGCGCCACCACTATTGGGGGATAAAACTGTTCTGTGGATCGGGTCACTGATACTCATATCAATCAGGATTCTTTCCCATGAGGAGTGGGATTGTCCAGACTAATTGAGCGTTCGGTAACTAAAAGAGAAGGGAGTTCCACTTGCATAGCGAATTTTTGGTGTTCGGACACCGAATTAACCGCTCCGCGTGGTTGCGGGGTTCCAGTTTCTCACTATTAGTAGTCGTCGGTCTCGGATTTGGTATCGGCAACCTGGTAGATCGGGATAGTGACAACTCGATATTCGTGACAGCAGCTATCTCTCTAGGACTCGTGATCGGAGGTTTTATCGCCTCTTGGTGCGCCACCCGTTCACATATCGTCCACGGAATGCTAACAAGCTGCCCTGCGTTACTTCTCGGCTTCATCTTCCAGTGCATCAGGGCAATACGAGGTGTGCGGTCAGTTTCTTGGCTGAGTCTTCTAGTCGTCAGTTTTCTATCGATTTCCCTGGCGACGTTGGGCGGAGTGCTCGCTGGACGTTGGACTCCGAACCGGGGTTCGCTCTTCGAGTAGCAATCCGCCGTGAATGACGAGCCTCATACAGCGATACAGTGATAGCGGCGGTGAGTCGGCTGGGTGACCGCAGTTCGTCTCACCTTTAAAGACGAGACAAATTGAGGAAGGTCGGGACTTCACAGGGCAGAGTGCTGGGAGAAAACCAGGCGTCGCGAGGCGACGGAAAGTGCAGCAGAAAGTAAACCGCCGATGGATTAGCAATTGCTGGTCACAGGTAAGGCTGAAAGGGTGCGGTAAGAGCGCACCAGCGTGCAAGGTGACTTGTGCGGCTTGCAAACCCCACTCGAAGCAAGGTCAAGCAGGAATCAGGCGGCCCGTCTAATGATTCCGGGTAGACCGCTGAGATGGATGGTCACACAAGTGATTGAACTCACTGGACAGAATCCCGCCTACAGGCTGACTCACCGCCATACATATCGATTCAACAACCGGCAAGCCAACTATCGTATTCGTGAACGAAGCGGAGCTCCATGAAGATCAACTGGCCCGATGCGCTTGAGTTAGGACCGGTTACGGTCCTGACCGGAGCGGAGAGGGGTAAATACCCACATGGAAATTCAATGCTCGTCAGAGGCGCGCACCAGACCATTCTGATCGATCCTTCTCTAACCGTCGCAGAACGCGGGGTGCCAGCACCGATAGACCAAGTGTTGTTATCCCATGTCCACGAGGACCACATTCCAGGAATGACTCAACTCCGAGGAATTCCTGTGTCCTGCCACGAGGACGACGCTATCGGGCTCAAATCAATCGACGGATTAATGTCGATGTATGGCCTACCTCAGTCCGTAGAAGAAGAATTTCGACTGGAGGTTGTGGAAAATTTTTATTATGAACCCCAAAGTAACGTTTCCACCTTTTCCGACAACGCAATCTTTGATTTAGGAGGAGTCGAAATACAGGTAATCCATACCCCTGGTCACACCCAAGGGCATTGCGCCTTCTTAATCCCACAAGCCCGAACTTTATTCCTCGGCGATATCGAGCTATCTGGATTCGGCCCTTACTATTTCGACTCTCATTCCTCACTGGAGAGCTTCGAACAGTCGATGTCGCTATGTCGATCTTTAGACGCTGACCACTTTGTAACTTTTCACCATAAATGGGTCATCTCCGGCCGGGAGCTGTTTCTCAAAATGTTGGATGACTTCGCGAAGGTCATTTCCAACAGAGAACTGGCAATGCTCGACTTTATGGCCGAACCAAAAACTGTTGACGACTGTGTTGCACACAGATTCGTCTATAGGCCTTCTGTCGATATGAACTTGGTTGATCACGTTGAAACACGTTCGGCGTTAATACACATCAATCGGATGCTCGAGCAAGGTCGTGTTGTCGAGGTAAGCGAAAACACCTATCAGACTGTTTGACTACAAGCTTCTATTCATCTTCAAGGTGCCATGTTTCATTAAATGAAACTAAGACTGGTCGCCCTTCCCTTATCGCTATTCGAGTGATCTGGGCCTGTCCAACATTTAGGCTCCAGGAAATTTGTTGTTCTGCCCCCAGCGTCCAAGAAACAGCAGATTTTATGGGAGAAACATGAGTGAAAACTGCAATATTGGATTTCTCGGCCTCGGGCAATAATTCTTCGCAAGCTTCTGCGATCCTGGTGTCCAACTGCTGCAAAGACTCTCCCCCGGGCGGAGTGAAACTGGAGTCGCTGCGCCAACTAGCCCATTGCTCCTTGGTAATTTCGCTGACTGGCTTCTCGTCCCATTCCCCGTAGTCCAATTCGACCCATCTTTGATCAACTCGACAAGGCAGCCCAAGAGGTTCTGCGGTTTGAAGCGCCCGCTGTAGGGGCGATGAGATCGCCACATCAACATGCCCTAGGGCTCTCGCTATGTGCTGAGCTTGACGCAGACCCTGCACGTCCAGGGGATTATCGATTCGCCCCTGCAGAAGTCCTTTTGCATTAGCAACAGTTCTCCCATGACGAACAATTATCAGCACTACAAACCCTTCGTCTTGGAGGCAATCACGCTGCGGTCAAGACGGCCACTGCGCAGAAATACTCGTCTACGTGAAGCTTGACTCATCCCCATTAGCCGCCAACTCCACATAAGTAGAAGTAGGCCAATTATCTCCATGCAGATAATTACGAGGATTGATCGCTCCGTCAACGGAACGTTCGCTCCGCCACTGGCTAAACGTGTCAGCGGCCACCAAAACAAATCTGTATTCATCCATGCACCATCAAAGACCGAATGCCAAAACACCCCAATTGGAACTGCGAGCGCATGTCTACGAAGTTGACGACGACCAATAGTGCAGACCATCAACAGCATCATCAACGAAATCGGGGCGGCGAGGGTGTGCATAAATCTCGTCTTGCCCAGGAAAATATCTAACCCATCGGGCAGAAGGGCCCCGAGAATTACAAGACGGTGGTCTATAGCTGGGTCCCGAAACGTGAACCACATAGCTATAAGAGCAGTGCCCGCAAACCATAACAACATGAGATATTTACCTCACTAGCAAAGCGCCGCACTCGGGACATTCCGAAGGTTGATCACTTGGCAATCTTCGGATTCGATCGATTTCGACGGCTGCTATTTCCAAAAAACACGCTCCGCAAGAAGTCCCCATGAGCCGACCAACGGCCGTGTGGTCGCCCATCCGTTTCCGATTGTCCTCATATAGAAGTACAAGATCGTTTCCCGCTCGCTCTTCAACACTTTGTTTTTCTTGCTTCACTGCAGAACGTTCAGCTTCTATTTCAGACAACACCATCGCTATTTTGTCTTGGGTTGCTAGAACCGTCTCGAGGCAGGCATTCCTAGCTACTTCAATCCGCTCTTCTTCCGTTGCGTACGGTTCGATTTCTTCCATGAGCTCAATGATCTGATCCTCCAGAACAGACTGGCGTCCCGCTAGCGAATCAATTTCGCTTTGCAGCGCTGCTGCTTCTTTAGGTGAGGTCATATCACCCCCATAAAGAGAGCTGGTAGCTTTCGCTACTTTGTCTTCTAGCTGTTGGATTTCGATTTCTCTATCATTCTGACTTTTACGCAAAGCAGATGATTCGAGTTCAATTTCGGCAAATTTGCTTTCAAGTTCGCTGTCTTCAGCCTCCAGCTTGGCTAGGTGCTCAAGTTCAGGCAAGGTTCTGGACTTGTGGTCCAATTGTGACAAACGAGTATCAAGTTCCTGAAGTTCGACTAGGACCTCTAGCTCACTCAAAGTCGCCTCCTTGTTGACAGACACCGCTTGGCTCCTTGCCTCGGTTCTATCACGCTACCTGCCCGTTACGCCCCATCTTCCTCCTCATCAAGCGGCTCTGTCGTTGTGGTCACCGGGTTCCGACTGGAAACAAGCGCACAATTCAAATACTCATCGCGATGAACCCCAACTGCAGAAAGTTCGGTCATTCTGCAATTAGCTTCTGGGTGTGGCACGAAGGTACCGGCCTCTAGGTCTACCTGAGTCATTGCACACGGTAAATCGAACGTCATTAAACCACGCTCTAGTCCGAGGTCTATATCTACCGAACATGTCTCGTCAGCGAGATAAAGAAGTTGCGGCTTTCGTTGCGGCGGAGGCGGTTTGGGTAGTGGAATGATTTCTTCTTGTTCTAAAGCGCTGGCCATATAAGAACCCCATATTCGGGCAGGAATCCAACCGCCTGTTCCATCGCGACCCTGTATGTCGGTCATCGACACTTTCTCTTCGGGGTGACCCATCCAAACAGCTGTACTGAGATGCGGAGTGAAACCCACATACCACGCGTCGCTGAAATCTTGAGCGGTGCCCGTTTTCCCTGCTGATGGTTGACCGCTATCGAGCCGAGCTCGTCGGCCTGTGCCAGAAACAACATTCTCAGCAAGCACCTCCGAGACCCAGGCAGCAGTAGTCGCTTTGATCGCGCGCCGCCCACGAGGAACGTGTTGATACAACCCCGAGCCGCTGGAGTCTTCAATTTTACTAATGAAGAAAGGCTCCATACGTAAACCGCCGTTAGCAATTGCAGCGTAAGCCACTGCTTGCTCCAGCGGCGTTACTTCTTGGGCCCCTAACGACATCGAGAGATAAGGACGGAACGAATCTTCAGAGTTACGTCCCATCAGCCGGTTCGCTACCTCCACAACATTGTCAAGTCCAGTCCGAAGACCCAAGCGAACAAACCCGCAGTTTGAACTTTTCAAGACCGCGTACTGGAGCGTGCCCACGACGCCTTCGCTGTCATTAAAGTTATTGACTTCATAGTCAACGTTGGGTGGGTTAGGGAAAGTGCAAGGCCCCATCCCACTAATTGTGTCAAACGGAAACAGTCCGCCTTTCTCGATAGCAGCCGCAAGCACATAGGTCTTAAAGGATGATCCAGGCTGCCTTTTCCCCTGCGTAACTAGATTAAATTGAAAGTCTGCAAATTCAGGCCCTCCGATGAATGCTCGAACAGCTCCGGTAGCGGGATCGACAGAAGCTACAGCGACTTCAAAATCGCCACTCCCTTCAGGCAACACATCTTCAACTGCTGATTCCATCTGACGTTGCAGCGTTGGGTCGAAAGTTGTCCACACACGGAGACCGCCGTTGTAAACCTTCGCGAATCTTTCTTGGTAGGTCTCACCTAACGCTGGGTGCGCAAGCAAAGCTTCGGTTACCTCGTCGAGAAAGTAATCTTTACGCAAAGTTTCGTCAGTTCGCTGAGGGCTTCTATTTCGGTCAGGCAAGCCCCTCTGTTCGAACCGGTCTCGATCTTCTGTAGAAATAATCTCGGCGTCCACAGCGCTTTGCAAAGACATGCTGCGTCGCTTTCCAACTATCTCAACGTCATCGAAGCCATCGAAAATACCAGGGCTTCTAATGAGTCCAGCTAGAAAAGCAGCGTCTCCGACATCAAGGGCATCAGCGTTTTTCCCAAAATAAGTTTCCGCTGCTGCCTGAAGACCGTAAGCACCGTTGCCGAAATATATTTCGTTGAGGTAGAACTCCAGAATTTCTTCTTTAGAGAACTCTTCTTCCAGGCGTGCAGCAAGCACAGCCTCACGAATCTTACGACTGAAAGAGCTCTCATTGCCCACAACCCGAAGCTTGACTATCTGTTGCGTAATGGTTGAACCGCCTTGAGTTATAGCGCCGCTAGTGAGGTTCTGGATCATCGCTCGCGAAATAGCTCGAATGTCAACACCGTTATGGGTCCAGAATTTGTTGTCTTCGACCGCTAGCAGGGTGGCTAATACTTCATCAGGCACTTCACTGATCTTTACGAGTTGTCGATCAATGTCGTAGCGCAATATCCCTATCTCATTCCCGACGCTGTCATACACCTCGGTTCTTTGCGCTCCTGGTGACAGGTCGAGGTCGACATCTATTCGCTCTCTATCAACCGCAAACAGAGCTTCTCTGCCATGAGGACCGATAGCAATCCCCACTGCTGTTATCAAAACAGCACAAGCGAGAATAGCCGTGACCAAAATCGGTAGACGTAGTAGCCGTCGAAAAGCTCTCACTAGCTATCGAAGGTACCGGCCAACAGAGCGTACAAAGCGTCGCTCACGCGATAGTGGCTGTCATTTGGTCGCGTTTCTGAGCAATTATGGGTCTGTGACTCGCGACTCGTTCACAAATTCGTCTTTAGACCCAACTCACACTTGGATAGTTGATGGAGGCCCAAATCTTCCCTCATTGCCAAATATCAGCGCTCCAACACTCGTAATTGCAGCCGATGCTGGCTATCTCCACGCTCAAAGCCTCGGGATACCGGTTCACGTCGTAGTCGGGGACTTCGACTCGCTCGGTAAGGAAAACCTGCCGGCACAGAATTCTGAACTTGTAGTGGAAGAGCACCCCAGAGGAAAAGATCAGAGCGACTTGGCTCTCGCTCTAAGTTTTGCTCAAAGAGTCGGCGCCAAAGAGATCAACATCATCAGTGGGGGTGGCGGTCGACTCGACCACTTGCTAGTCAGTTCACTGCTGCTAGCCAGCCAAGACAACATCGGTCAAAAAATCGTCACCCACTGTGGAGCGAGTCGCGTCATGGCTCTAACAGCCGACAAAGTATTTGATTTAGATGATGTAATCGGCTCCCAGCTAACTCTCATAGCCCTCAGCTCCGGCTCGCGAATATCAACAAAAGGACTACGTTGGAATTTATCTTCATCTGATATCTTCCCGAACTTCAGCAGTTTAGGTTTGAGCAATGAGATTCTCAGCCAACCAATAATCGAAGTTCAACAAGGCATTTTCCTCGTGATCGTTACTTCCCGTGATCTCTAGACTGGCGAGACCGATGAGGATCATCATCGCAGCCCTGACTGCGACGGCTGCCCTTACCGCTTCTTGCGCTACTTCAGACGACCGATCACAAACTATAAGACTCCTCACCCACAAGGACTTTGAACTACCTGAAGCGGCTCTCCAAGAATTCACAAAGAGCACTGGCATCGAGGTATTGGTGTTCTTAGAGGAGGACCCTACTTCCATGGTGAATCTTCTAGAAAGATCGAAAGAA
>MDTG01160453.1_pt1 | contig 17466 bp, 9 predicted proteins | sample 811421 | NCBI WGS metagenome assembly MDTG01 (sample SAMN05326645, study PRJNA326480) | marine metagenome | isolation source: seawater | place: Pacific Ocean: South East | collected 2011
ATGAACAATAAGATGGCCACAATTGTGACATTCCCTGTCATTACGAGTTAATACCCAAATGTTTGTTACTTGTCAGTGTTACCCGATGCTATGGAGAAAGGAGATTCTCAGAAAACATCTCCGAAAAATAATCCTACAGAGATGGATGTTTCTGTTCCTATTTTCAGTCTCAGTATACCATTAGGAGTAAGAAAATATCTGACATTATTTCTATACGCTGTGGCAATAATGAGTTTGTTAGCAATTGCAGAGTTAAACCCTTGGGGAAATGATTTGAATAACCCCTCTGGGCTCGATGAGGAAAATGATTATTCATCATTCATAGATGTACCCTGGGCCGAATTAAAACCAATACACCACGACACGATAGAAATTGACAAGGATATGATTTCGACTGAATTAGAAGACCGTAATGGATATTGTACACGAGAATCTCCTAGTAATGTTTGGATAAAAGCCAATACATCAGGCGGCGAAGAGGTTGACATTTTTGTTCCGAAAGATTCTGATCTAAGAATATCACTTGACTCACCAGATTGTGGAGATGAAGTTACTCAAGCTGAAGTTTATGTTGAAAAGAATGACAATGGTTCATTTGAACTATTATCTTGGGCGATATATGATTCAGAACCCAAAGATAAAGCTAATTTTGAACACATTAGGTGGACACTAATCGGCATAATAAGTGTATTTTTATTGCTAAAGTTACAACCAACGGAACTACAAAACCGTATTGAAAAAATCCGTCGGAAAAATACACCTTATACGAAAACAACTGCAGATGATTGGGTGATTTATGATTCCTGGGATTTAGTTAAAAATCGTGATCAAGAGGGCGAATTAATCAGTGAACATCCGTCAAAATTGCCTAAAACAGAAAGCGGAGTAATTACTCCTTGGATATTCTTAGTAGGTACAATGTTCTTGCTTCTTCACATATTGTTTAGAGAATTATTCATATTCGGTGGAGCGGGTTTTAATCCATTCTTGAACCATGATTTAAAATCCGATTTTATTGCCTTTATTGTAGGAGCATTTGTGATTACTGTTGGTCCATATGTCCTTATTGGTAAATTATTTAATTTAAAATCAAATATAGCGAACTCATTTGGAATAATATTCAAGAAACGCAGGTTTGTAAAGATGATTGATGATGTCCCAACTTCAACGATACGTGGTATGTCAGTAGGTCGAGTTGAAGTTGCAGGAGTTGCTCTTAAAATGCAATTTAAGGATTTGTTGCCGGGCTCAAGAATAGATCTCAATCCTAGTCAAAAATTAATCCATAGAGTCGATGAGAGAGTAGTAGGTATACAAAATCCTGATAATTGGCCAATTTTTAGAAGATTTTCAGGAGTTAAAAAGGAGGACCTTGACCCTAATCATGAAATTTCCTTTATTGTCCATGACGGAACTGGTTCGGCTATGGTTAGGATGCCAAGGAAGAACTACATTCTTGGTGCACTTCGAGCAAAAGAGTCGACTAAATTTTCTTCCAAAAGACATTGGGCGATCGATGAAGGAGACCCTGTTCTAGTTGTTGGCGAAGCAATTATTGGTGATGATGGTCAAATTTACATTGGGTCGGATGGATCTACAAATTTACCTTCCGCAGTATTCAAGGGTACTGAATGGACTGTACAAGGTGGATTCCGTTCCACTTTGGAATATGTTGTAGCAGATATTTTGTTTGCAATTGTGTTTATCATATTCATGTTGCAATTCGGGGGGGTGTTATGATGCAGAAAAGTGACTTACAAAAGTTGGGCGATTCTCTTGATGGCCTTGTGAAATTGGAAGAAGGGATGAATGGTGTGATAATGACTTACACTTTCAGGCCATTTTTGTTTTGGATATTCTTGTCTGTAGCCACTTCATTTTTATCGCTCCTATACTTTGCAGGAATAGATAATTCAATTATTGGTTTAGCATTTATTTGTTGTTTAGGTTTAATCTCTATTCTGCGAATAAGAGTTTTTGACAAGTGTCAAATCGAATTCTTTCCACGTGAAATCATATGTAAGCGAGGCTTCTTATTTCCCAAAGTCACGACTTTACGACGTTACACAAATCACGATTTAGAGATAAAATCTGAGATAGAACGTGGTAGCACTCAACACGGTACTGTTGAGCATTATAGCACATATATCAGTGACTGGTATGGTTCCTTTGTCGTATATTGTAAATCCAGAGGAATATCTTTACAATTAGTAAATATCATGAAAGAATGTGAAAAATTAACAAGGGTTAATGATTAATCATATTTCAAATGTGAAATTTCACTCTAATTCTTCTTCGGGGCTGTTAGTTGCGGTATAGATTGCAGCAACTGTAACTATGAAACTCGCAATAATTGCCAATACCGATCCTGTAGTGAAAACCGCTTCACCTTGGGCCTCAACCTCTTCTTCATCCGCTTCTACAGATTCTGCATTCCAGTCCCACCAGGCCATAGTGGCAACGATGTCTAGGCCAGTCTGCAATCCCTCCTCGACATTTGCTCTTCCTCCTGCAAGAGTATTGATTGTGGTCACAGAATCGCTTTGAGCGTGCTTAGGAGTTTGCTCGCATGCATCCCCTTCCTCGTAGATGTATTGATGCTGGCCTCTTATCCAAGTGGCTGTGTGGTTGTGCATAATGAAATTATAATGGTCAGAATTTCCTTTGGTATCATCGATTACTCGAACCCATTCTTCTGGGTGTGATAAGTTGGAATTAATTTCTTTGAGGTGAGCCTGAAACCACTCTGCATATTCTTGCATTTCTTGGCTGACCACCAATCCTCTCTCCTCATAATAGGACCAATCCGAAGTTGGAGAAGTAAACATGTAAAGCGTCCAATAGTCTTCATTGCAACCTGCTAACTGACTCGCTAAAGGAGTAGGTACTGGCCAGTTTAGGGCAAACATATCGAGATTGACATAAGTTACATTCACATGGCTAGGAATCTGTTCTTCAACGAAATGTAGACTACCCATTCCTCCGCCTTCAGGGCTACCACTGCCCTGCCATTCCTCGTAATCCCACCAAGCTAATTTCCAGGTGTGTAGTGGAATTCCTTCCCACTGTGAAAAAGTCCTAGCCAATTCAAGCAAAGACCCCGAACCGGTTCCATCATCATATGCACCACTGCTAGTGCAGGTAGGATAGGTTTGGCCAATCAATGGTGGTGGAGAATAACAAATCGCATCATGGTGCGCTCCTACAATTCGCCAATCATCCTCCAACTGTCCTTCAATTGTAACTACAATATTCTCACAGTTATTACAAAGTTGAGTCGTGAATGGCTGCCTTTCCACTTCATACCCCATAGCCTCAAGTTCGCTAGCAATCCAATTACGAGCATTCTCATTAGCAGTAGTGTCTATTTTTCGATAACCAAAATTTGCCATAGTCACCATGTGGTCATAGGCAGTCTCACCTTCTGGCCAATCTGGAGCTTCCTCGCTTTGAGCCTCGACATCCTGAATATTTCCTGGTAAACTGGTTGATAGAAACAACACAAGAGTCAACAGAATTGACTGGTACATGTGCCGAGACATCGAATCCCTACTATGGCGCTTCATCTTGAGGTTTGGCATTATTCTAAATCAGCCCAAGTAAACTTCCAAGACCAATTTCCATGTGCGGTACCTGGAGTGTTCATACGGGCTTCACTACCTAATTCTAGGATATCTTGTAGAGGAATAATTGCCATATTGGCAAGGCTTTCTCTCGCCAAACGAATCATTGTTTGGCAAACGGTTTCACCATTTTTCATGTAAGGCTTGATCCTCTTCCTCTGCTTCTCAGTCCACCATCCGAAGGTCGTATCATTGTCATGGGTTCCAGTGTAAACAACTCTGTCAGAAGTGATGTTTTCTGGTTTGTGAGGGTTGTCCTTATTATTATCATCAAAGGCGAATTGTAGTACACTCATTCCTTGCAAATTATGACGTTTACGTAGTTCTGTAACCTCTTTTGGAATTATTCCAAGGTCTTCAGCAATGATGCATTCATGATTTCCACAAACTTCGATAAGTGCTGAAATCAACTCATCTTTCGGACCTTCAAGCCACTCTCCATTCCGAGCATTTTCATCAATTGCAGGTATTGCCCATGCTGAATGAAATCCTCTGAAATGATCGATTCTAACTATGTCGAATAGGCGCATCATCCTTGCCATTCTTTCTTTCCACCACTGCCAATTTTCACTGCGGTGAGCATCCCAATCATACAGAACAGTGCCCCATTTTTGTCCATCCTCACTGAAGTAATCTGGAGGGACTCCTGCAACGACTTCAGGCATACCATCGCTATCGAGTAAGAATAATTCTCTATGCGCCCATACATCTGCAGAATCATGCGCGACAAAGATTGGCAAATCACCAATCAGGCTAACATTCTTCGATACAGCATAGTTCTGAACTTCCTTCCATCGGCCCATGAATCTGGATTGTTCTTTTGCATCAGTAGTAATCGATACAAGTGCAGAAGGATGCCGATCCCTATATTCTTCAGGCCATTCAAACCAAGGTTTTCCATCGAATTTTTTTTTGATTTTTTCATACAGCAACCAGTCTTCTAGCCAATATGATTCTTCACTCAGATCAACTTGGTCTGATTTTCCAAGATAATCCCAAGCTGCAAACGCAGAAGGCGATGCATAAGGCGAGCCATGTTCATCTGGCGGAGTAATTGGTAACATTTGCCAAGCATTCGCACCATAATTTACGATGTAATCAATGAACTTCTCCCCATCTTCCAGACCATTTGGTAGGGAGGTAATGTGGCACAAAACCCCTACATTCTGTGCCATCAAACAAAGCGATGACGCCGAAAACCTTTGACCTTACCCCCTGTGGCACACTCATGCGACGAAGTGCAATACTCATAGTATTGGTATTCCTTCTACCTGCTTATTCATCCATGGCAGCTACTGTTGACGGAAATCTTACGGATTGGAGTGTAGAGTCTCATATGGGGACTGACTCCAATGGGGTTTCATTGCATCTAGATTGGGATTCTACCAATCTTTATATCGCTTGGAATGGAACTGATTTATCTTCTTCGTCCGAAGGAGCAGATTTGTTCTTTTACCTCAATACAAGTGAAGGAGGTTCGGTTACGGCCAAGTCTTGGAATGGAATCAAAACCTTACCGTTTGCAGCAGATTATGCAGTAGTAGTTGAAGATTCTAGTTATGCTAGCATCGTTGAGTTTAATGGTACGCAATGGGATGATTTAGCGGCACCTGAGATTCATGCCGGATGGAGTGATAACAAAGTCACAGAATTGTCAATACCACTCTCAGAAATAGGTAATCCAAGTCATATGGAATTGATTTCATGGGGCCAGTGGCAAGACGCAGGAAATGTCTGGGCAGCATTCCCAATGAACAATTCTTATTCACAATTCAGCCACTTTTATTCTGTAACAGATCTTGCAACCCAAGGACCGGAAGATGTTACAATCGAAGAGCGTTCAACTCCAGAGAAAGTCTCAGATGCTTTGAATTTGGCAATTATATTCCACCAGCACCAACCATACTACAAGAACAAATTAACAGACATGTATGAGATGCCGTGGGTAAGAGTTCATGCAATGACTGAATATGTGGACTCTCCTGGTATCCTAGAGAAATATCCCGGTACTAAAGTCACATACAACCTAGTGCCTTCATTAATGGAGCAGTTACTTGATTATCATCGAGAAGAAACTCTTGATGCTCATACCGATATTGCCAAGCGACCATGGCCTCAAGGAGATTATCCAAACGCTACCGAATTAGAGTTGCATGTTATGCAATTCCAATCATTTTGGAATAGTGGATGGATATACAATGTGAGCGCAGAAGATCCGAATGCTTGGGTAATGGCATCGAGTGAAATGTACTCATACCTACATGGAAAGACCAAACATAATCTGAAACCAGCAACTATCATGGATGATGATTTACTTCCTCCTCAAGAATTCCTAGACCTGCAGGTTCTATGGTACCTCTATCAATTCTCCCCAGACTATGTTTTGGGCACCTATGATGCATCTCATCGTGACGATGGACTAATTGCTTTGTTCCAACAAAATGGAAATTTTACACATGATGATTTGATGTATGTTCTGGATGCACAACATGAACACATGGGCAATGTTTTGCCGATGTACAGCGACTTGGCTGCAGCAGGCCAAGTCGAATTGACTACGACACCATACTATCACCCAATTCTGCCGCTATTGATGATGCCAGGATGGGAAATGGAAGATGGCATCAGAGTTTCTAAGCAAGCATGGCCAGATGATGTACAAACACATCTGACCACTGGAATGGATTTGTTCGAAGATGAGATGGGATTCAGACCAGTTGGAATGTGGCCTTCTGAGGAAGCAGTAAGCCCTGCAATGGTTCAACCTGTTACCGATGTTGGAATTGAATGGATGGTTACGGATGAAGAACTTCTGATGAAATCTACTGATATGAATGGAAACAACGTTGATGTCAGCAACGCAGCCAATCTTGCAATGCCCTGGGTAGCAACAGGAGAAGACGGTGGAGAAGTTGCTGTAGTTTTCCGTGACAGAGTGATTTCAGATCGTGTAGCTTGGAATTATGGTTCGATGACTCCCGAAGATGCGGTTACAGATTTCGTTTCATATGTCGACGATGTTCGCCAACAATTGTTAGATGCTGGTGAAGACCCTTCAGAGCATCTTCTAACCGTTTCAATGGATGGAGAGAACTGGATGTTCATGTCCGAGTTCCAGCATAATGACAATGGAAGACCTTTCGTGGATGAGTGGTTCTCTCGTTTGGAGACACACCCAACAATTGTTACTACAACACCTGGAGAATTCCTTGAAGAAGAAAGAGATCTTCCTAAGATTGATACTATTGGAACCGGTTCATGGGTTGATGGAACACTTTCTACTTGGGCTGGCGAGGCTGAAGAGAGTTTGGGCTGGCAGAGACTTATCGAGGCTCGTAAAGCATTGGTTGCTTTTGAGGCCGATAACCCCACACATCCTGGATTAGATGCTGCATGGGAGAGTTTGTACATCGCAGAGGGTAGCGATTGGTTCTGGTGGTATGGCTTAGACCAAGACAGTGGTTATGATGAGAATTGGGATGTTCTATTCAAGGTACATCTGTCCAATATTTACCGTGCAGTAGATTTGGAATTGCCACCTTATCTGCAAGACTTGTGGACTAACCCAAGTATTCCCGATGCTGCTTATGGCGGTACAATTGAGCCGATGATCGATGGGGTTGCATTACCTGGTGAATGGGATGGTGCTGCTCGTTATGATGCAGACAGTATCACAGGAACAGGCCTAGATATCGAATCATTCCATGTTGGATATGATTCCAATAATGTCTATGTTCGTGTTGATGTAAATGATGATGGAAGCGTTAGTGACAAAGCGATTGAAATCTATTTCATGCAGCCGAACGCCGTGAATTTTAATGAGGCTGAAACCAATTTTAGAACTGCGATTGGTGGAGAGATTCTGGGTTTCCCTGCCAAGAATCTAATTCGTTTTGATTTCGATGAATTAAGAGATGACGGCCGCTCAAAATGGACCGGGCTATCTGCCAAAGGAATAATTGGTTCTTCAGAGGTTTGGGCCAGCCCCGTTAATTCGAATTTAGGCGACTGTGCTGTTGATGACATCTATGAATTCCAAATTCCATGGTCCCAATTGGGGCTTGCCCCTAGATATTCTACAAGAATCAAAGTGGTTGTAGCAGATACAACCTCAGATCTTGAAATGGCACCACCAGCACCTGCTGAAATGGTGCTTCCTGAATTGGAAGAGTGGGTTACACTGTTGGAAATGAATGATGATTCCGATGATGGAAATGGAGATGGTACAATCACCTTACCTACAGCGAGTGATTTTGCAGGAGGGATGTCTCTATTCGACATACAAGGGGTGAAAATCGAGCAATCAGATTGGAATGCAAGGTTCACTTTCGAGATGGGTGAAATAACCAATTATTGGTCTCTATCCAACGGTTTCTCTCATCAAATTATCCAGATTTATGTCGACAAAGGAGATACCGAAAATGGAAGAACAGACATGCTACCCGGTGCCAATGCAGAGATTCATTCTGATTGGGCTTGGGAAGTGGTAATCAGTGGAACCGGTGAGCCTGGAGCGGTTTACTCGGTACAATCAGATACGGGTTCAACCAGTGCTAGAGGTCTAGATGTTGAAGGAGATAAAGATACTAATACGATTGTCTTCACTGTTTCAAAGGATGTAATTGGGTCAGATGTAGCATCATATCGCTATATCGTTGTTTCAGGGTCGCAAGATGGCTTTGGTACCGGCAAATGGCGAGATGTCGATGAGACAGCAAAAACGTGGACACTAGGTGGCGGTAGCGATCCTTCTTCTGAAGATGGACTTGATTACGATCCAAATATTCTAGATATTGTCCGAACAGATGATGAACAAACCAACATTCTATCTGGATATGATGTTGAAAATCAGATTTATGCCCAATTAACCGGCTTTGAGATTCCAGAGATTTCTCAGCAAATTTATGGTGCAAATGTACTAACAGTTACCGATAATTCTGCGATTATTTCTTGGTCGACCACTAAGCAATCAGAATCTCATGTCTATTGCATAGAAATGGGCCAATTGGAAAAAGAAGTAAATGTATCATCCTCGCAGTTGGTTATTTCTCACCAAATGGAAGTTAGTGGACTGAATGCAGGTAAGAGTTATTCTTGTACAATTTCTTCGCCATCCGAACCTTCAATTGAACAATCCATTGAGTTTACCACATTATCTGATTCAGATTCAACCGCTCCACTTATTCTCAATATCAGAACGCTAACCGATGATAATGGCATTACAACCGTATCATGGTTTACCGATGAAGATACATTCGGAGTAATTGATTTAGATTCAAAAGAACAAACCGATTTCGGCAAGAATCATGCGGTGAGTTATTCTCTATGTGTTGGGAAACATAGTGCTGAAATCACAGCTACGGACCCATCTGGAAACGCGGCAGTAGAATCGATTACATTCAGTGTAGTTGGTGATGGTGAGAAGTGCTCAGCATCCAATGGCGACAGGAAGGTGGATTCTGATCACAGAGCCTCTATGCTCACTTCGACGAATGTCCAGATTGTGGCATTAACCGTTGTTCTATTGGTTACTCTTGCATTGATTAGAACACGTAAAGAGAAGTTCGATTAAATCAAACTGGAAACGTAAAATCTCGTGAGTTAAGCGCTGGTTGAGCCGCGAGGAGTGGTCAATACTGGAGATGCAGAAAGCGAACTTACTGCAGAAAATGATGTTTGGATTTAGCCAAAAGTAGTAGTCATAACCATAACCCGTAACCCTAAGCCGGGGTTGCATGGGAGTTGTAGGCTACTTCACCGCAGAAATCGGATTGTGGTCTGAACTCCACACCTATTCGGGCGGTCTAGGCGTATTAGCAGGGGACCATGTCAAGAGTGCAGCAGATGCTGGATTACCATTGGTAGGAGTGACATTGCTATACCGTGAAGGGTATGGCAGGCAACACCTTGACAAAGATGGTATTCAAACCGAAACCTATGCAGAAATAGATCCGGCCAATCATCTAGTAGATACTGGAATGGACATCTCTCTTCCTCTTGATGGAACAGACTTAGTTGCCAGAATTTGGAAAGCTGAAATCAACGGAATTGGCGGCCACGTAGTTCCTGTTTACTTCATGGATACATTCCATCCGCAAAATAGTGAAGAACATCGAAAACTCGGTCTGCGTCTGTATGGCGGAGACGATTCGGTAAGAATTCGTCAAGAGTATTTGCTTGGAGTTGGTGGAGTTAGATTGCTAAATCAATTAGGTCATGACATCAATGGATTGCATCTCAATGAAGGTCACTGTACCTTTGCATTGCTTGAGATGCTTGGTCAAGGATGGACTCGAGAACAACTCGCTAAGCGAGTATTATTTACAACTCACACTCCAGTTCCAGCAGGACATGATAGATTCGAATGGGAAGCAGTAGAGGAAGTTCTTGGTGAACTTCTTCCTGCGGATGCTAGACAACTTGTGAAGGATGCTGGAGATTCTGAAGAAGGCAGAAGAATTTCGATGTCACACCTTGCAGTAGCACTTTCAGGTCCAGTAAATGCAGTAAGTAATCTCAATGCTTGGGTTGCATCCTCAATGTTTGCAGACCAGCATATCGCTCCAATTACCAACGGTGTGCATCACCTAACTTGGACTAGCCCTGCTATGGCAGAATTATTCGATGAGCACCTAACTGGCTGGAAAGAAGACCCAACAAAATTAGCACATGCTGGCCGACTTCCTGATGATGCATTAGCCGGTGCAAGAAATTCTGCTCGCAGGGTTTTGCGAGAACTCGTTCAATTGAGCACTGGAGTAAGACTAGACCAGAATCGCCTCACGATTGGGTTTGCTCGCCGCTTTGCAACCTACAAGCGTGCCAACTTAGTGTTCAGTGATTTGGAGAGGCTAAGAGAGATTGGTGCAGGTAAAATTCAGTTTGTTTTCGCTGGAAAGGCCCATCCTCGTGATGAAGGTGGAAAGGCATTAATCAAATCAATTTTTGATTCAGCCAAAGATTTGGTCGATGAAATTCCTGTGGCCTTCCTTGAGGATTATTCCATGGCCACAGGACTAGCGATGACTGGAGGAGTTGACATCTGGCTAAACAATCCAATCAGGCCACTAGAAGCCTCTGGCACGTCCGGAATGAAGGCAGCAATGAATGGAGTTCCTAACTGCAGCATCCTTGATGGATGGTGGCCAGAAGGCTGTGAGCATGGAGTAAACGGCTGGGCTATAGGCGAGGCTGATGATGAGAGAGATGATGTTCGAGATGCACAGAATGTGCTGGATGTTCTAGAGAAGGAAGTTCTTCCTGCTTGGGATGAAGGTGCTGAAAAGTGGAATGGAATGATGCGAGCATCTATCGCAACTTCTGCTAGATTCACCGGAGCGAGAATGATCAGTGATTATCTCCGCTTTTACGATTCATTTGAATGAATACTACAACCGCGATTAGCACTCCTATCGCCAGCAGGTTTCTGACCCAGTTACTCGAATCGGATTCATCTGAAGCTGCGGATTCATCATCGTCAACTTGCCCATCCTCTTCTGAATTATTATCATCAGGTTGAGTATTATCGGTGTTATTGGTGGTTTGGTTAGTGGTATTATTAGTATCACTAGAGTTGCCATTATCGGTATTGTTTGTATCATCGGTTTGAGTTTCCTCAACAGTGGATTTTGCTACAATAGTTACCGAATTAGCAGAGATGGCTAGAGCGTTATCAAAGAGGGTTGCATCACCGAAAATAACCTCATCATAATCAGACTCTAACTGCGCCACTGCGCCACGATTTAATATGACTAGAAGACTTTCTTCACCGGCAGTCATCTCGTATGCTAGAAGGTCGGTTTCAGCATGGAATGTTGAGTATACTCCTCTGCGTAAAGCCTCATGTTCCAATCGTAAATTTGCAATTTCTGCAGTGAAATTATGCAAATCTTGTTGCTGTGTATCAAGGGTGAAATTGAGCATTCGGCGATTATCTGGATCTGCTCCACCGTGTTGGCCAAACTCATCACCCATGTACAACATAGGAGCGCCAGGTGTTGTCAATAGCCAAGCAATCCCTTGCTTGGCACTTTCATAGGAAGTTGCTGCTGGAGTGGAAGGTAGGCTCTGCTCCTGCCATTGATTCCACTGTGTGCCATCATTATCAATTCGTGAAAGGTATCTTGGTGAATCATGACTGCCGAGGTATGGCACCATAATCGCACCATCTGAATACTGATCTTGACTTCTATTTGTCCAATAATCTAGATGCTGATAATCCATACTACCAGTTGTGAATACATTGTCTACTACCGCATGATACAATACGAAATCTGCTTGGCCGTCTAAGCCATCATCACCGATGTAGCGATTGATTGTCTCATATTGCTCGGCATTATCTTCCAATGAATGTCCAGACCATCCCATCGCAGTTTCCCCTTTGAGATAGAAATCAGTACCAGTTGCCTCCATTCTTTCATTTATTCTTGTGGCGAGATTAGTTATTGCATGGTCATCAACATGTTTGACCGCATCAACTCTTAATCCATCCAAGTCAAATGTTTCAGCCCACCATAGAGCATCTGAAATTACCTGCTCACTAGCATCTCTATTCTTCCAGTCAAGGTCAGGCATGTAATCCATGAATAAACAATCTAAGCGACGCTCTGTCCAATCGCATTCACTCGTACCACAAATACAACCTTGGTTGAACCATTCTGGATGCTCTTGAGCATATACATGGTCTTCATGAACATGGTTTACCACAAAGTCCGCCATAACTCGAATCCCTGCACTGTGTGCTGCTTCAACCATCTCTTCAAGTGCTTGTTCGCCACCAAAACGAGGATCTACTTGGCGTGGTTCAACCGGCCAATATCCGTGGTATCCTGAAACTTGATGTTGGCCATCAGCTGCTAAGTAGGAGCCATTTGGATTGGTGTTAAACGGAGAAATCCAAAGTGCGTTTACTCCTAAGTCGGTGAAATATCCTGCCTCTATCATTTGGGTGACTCCTTCCAAATCGCCACCCATCCAATCGGCTTCAGCCTCAGCCCCAGATGGAGCGCCATCGTTACTGGCATTCCCATTGACGAATCGATCGGTCATAACCATGTAAATCAGAGCGTCATCCCACTCAAAGTCAGCATTTGGCCCAGTCCAAAATATTGCTAGTGAATCCTTGCCGTCTGCATTTAGAGCGATACTATGTTTGCCATCTTGTAATGTGGTCAAGTCTAATTCCCATGTTTGGCCATTCTGGGTAAAAGCATAATTTGAATTCGGATTTTCAACACTTGAAACGACTAATTTCTCATCTACAATTTGATGAGATAAATGAGGAGTTTCCCCCACTCGAATAACTGAATTTTCGATGCCATCACAATATCCTCGGTATGAATTATCAGGATCGAAAATATACTCTCCATCGACGATGAATTTGTAACAATAAAGACCTTCAGTCAATTGAACAGTAGTTGACCAAACCCCTCCCGATTCACTCATTGTTGTAGTGTTATTCCAATCCCATTCTCCAATTAATTCTACACTACTGGCACTACCGGCCCATGTGAATAATACCCCTTCCTCGGTTTCAGCTTGAGCATTTGGAATGCTCATTGCCAACAATAACAAAACCAAGAATATTGCACGACGCATTTGAATCAATCCTTGAATAGTGAGTCTGCTGTTTCTTTAATGTCGTTTAGATGCTTGACCAAGAATCCTTCAACGAATTCATTCGCAGGATTGCGATATGCCTCCATTGGCGGACAGTGTTGTTGTAACTCTCCTTTGTCGAGAATTGCAATTCTATCCGCTAAAGTCATAGCCTCAATTTGGTCGTGAGTAACATAGATTGTGGTGCAGCCTAATTCTTCATGAAGGCGACGAATTTCTCCTCGCATTTGGTGACGTAGTTCAGCATCTAAGTTCGACAATGGTTCATCCATCAAAAGTACCTTTGGACGCTTGATTAGAGCCCTTCCAAGCGCTACTCGTTGCCTTTGACCTCCAGATAATTCCTTTGGACGCTTAGCTAATTCTTCACTAAGACCAAGCATTTTCGCCATGTCGGCAACACGGGATTTGATTTCTTCAACACCAATCTTTTCTTCACCTTTCATTCTCTTTAATCCGAATGATAGATTCTCTTCGATGTTCATGTGAGGATACAATGCATAGGACTGGAAGACCATTCCTAGTCCACGAGCACCAGGGGGTAAATCGTTGATTCTTGCATCATCGATTCTAATATCTCCTTCACTGATATCTTCTAGCCCAGCTAACATTCGCAATGTTGTAGATTTACCACAACCAGAAGGACCTAGTAATACTAGGAATTCACCATCTACGACCTCTAGATCTAAGTTTTTGACAGCCTCAGTGCCATCGTCATATCTTTTGGTTACTTTCTCATATCTTACTGACACCATAGAATCACCCCTTGACTCCTCCTGCTGATAATCCCTCTACGAGGAACTTCTGGAATAGAACAAACAAAATCACAACAGGTAGGCTAACCAAAAGACTAGCTGCAGCGAAATCTCCCCAAGATTGCCCAGTTGCAGAAATCATGGATGCTAGCCCTACTGGTAAAGTGTACATATCATTGGAAGTATTGAATGTCAGAGCTAGAAGGAATTCATTCCATGCGGCAAGGAATGAAAACAATGCAGTGACTGCAATTGCTGGCAAGGATAATGGCAAAATAATCCGAGTAAATATTTCGAATCTACTACATCCATCTAACAAAGCCGATTCTTCTAATTCACGTGGCACTGTATCGAAGAATCCTTTGAGCATCCATACGCACAACGGCAGAGCTGTGACACTGTATGCAAGGATTAGCCCGAGGTGTGAGTTGAGTAAGCCCAAGGTTTTCATTACCATGAAATACGGAACTATGATGATAATTCCAGGGAACATTTGTACCAATAGGAATGAGAACATCGCTTGATCTCTTCCAGCAAATTTGTAGCGACTAAACGCATAAGCTGCAGGCACAGCAAGAGCAAGTCCAGCAATGGTTGTTCCAATCGAGACGATTAGAGAATTTGTCATCCAAATCCAAAACTGATCACCATTGAGAATCTTAGAGAAATGTTCGGTTGTAAAAGAGTCCCCAAAACTGCCACCCAATGCATTTCCAGGCGATAATGAAATATCGATTATCCACAATACTGGAAGCAATACAATGAATGCGAAATGAGCCAAAATCACATGCTTACCTATTCGTTGATATGATGATGAATACTCATTATTTCTAGCCAATCCTCTCTCGATACGATCTAATTCCATCTCTTCTCTATTCCAACGAGAGACATGAGGTGAAGATATCCAGTATAGGGAAATCGCACCGGGTACAATCAACCATGATTCCATCCACAATACAAACCCTATCGGTTCAGATAATACCGATAATACTCCTATTGCGATTATTCCACCAGATAATAGCAGAGATACATCTCTGCGCCAAGAGGCGGAGCCATCAGGCAATGTATTGACCAATAGCCCTAACATGAGGATTCCTAGTAATGAAAGAACAAGCCCTTCACCTCGAAGAATATCAAATGACAATAAGAATAGATTGACGATAAACGCTGCTCTTAACCAAGAACGGAGAGTGTAAATCTCGAGAGGAGCATACCAATCTCGCATCGCTCTCTCACCGCTCATGAAACCGCCTCCGTAGCATTGGTTTGCTTTAGATAACGCCAAGAGAAGATCAATAACATTGCAAAGATGACAACAGACCAGGCTGCAGCAATTCCATACTGGCCATCAATGAAAGCAACATCGTAAACATATGTGATCAGAATATCGGTTGAACCTGGACCATAACCAAGATTTGGCCCACCATCTGTCATCAAGTAAATCACATTGAACATATTGAATGTCCAAATAAATCCAAGCAGCGATAATGGAACTAATGCACTCTTCAGATTGGGCAGAGTTAGATGTCTGAATTGATCCCAATTACTGACACCATCTACTTCAGCAGCCTCATACATTTCACGCGGTATCGCTTGTAATGCTCCCGATAATGACATCATCATAAACGGCACACCAAGCCATATATTGACAAGAATTACAATCACTTGTGCTCCTGTCGGGTCCGCTAGTAAATTCAAGTCTGTTCCAAGTAAATCATTTAGCAAACCATCAGGCAAAAACATACCTCGCCAAATTAAAACTGAAATGTAAGAAGGTATAGCCCAAGGTAGCAACATTATCGTTCGATAACCGACTCTTCCCCTCAACCTTTCATCATTCAATAGAACCGCTAAAAATAGACCTATTGCTATGTGAGCAACGACATTTGTGACCGTCCAAACCAATGTGAATAATGTCACCTTAAGGAAACCTTCAGCCGCGAAAACCTCCCAGAAATTATCCAGTCCAATGAATGATTCATCGCCTAAACGAGTAACATTGGCATCGGTGAGAGATAGCCAGAACCCATAGAAAACAGGGTAGAATGTAAGAACTGCAAGAGCTAATAATGCTGGAGCGATATAGAAATGTGAACCTCTGGCTGAGGTTTTCTTTCTATCCTTCCAAGCACCATAGGAAAGTAACGCAATCAGTGAAAGAATAATCGAACCAATTGCAAATAATATACCGCTAGTTCCCTTTCCTTCGGGAAGAATATCATCGACACTAGAGGTCGCATATTCTTCGTAAATCATTCCTGAGGAATCATTTACAGTGATATGGTGTTCTTGATTTGGAATCATTCCTGTAAGAGAACATTCGTATGAACTCTCATTCGAATAAGAAGACAGGCAGCCTGAGAATGTATCAAATTTAGTTTCACCTTGCAAAATCACTGTATGAATCTCTCCATCGACAAAAATCGTGTGATTACCTTCTCTAAACTCAAACGCCACATCTATCGTACGATATCCTTCGATCAATGATGCCTTATCCGCTCTTTCAGCCTCATCTATCATTTTTGTAAGGTTTTCATCTGCCATTGTTAGAGCTTCTTGAGCGCCCATTGCTTCCGTATATACTCTCTCAAATGCAGGGGCCAAAGCAATGTAAACCTTTGACATTCCAAGAGTTGTAGGTGCAGGAGTTCCCAATTCCGCTTGTTCAATAAATCCTGTAAGTACAGGGTCTGCAAGAATATCTGGATCTTGCTTCAACTCTTGAGATGTAGGAATAGTGTAGGTTTGTAATGCGAATTCTTTCTGTACTTCATCACTAGAAAGATACAATGCTAAATCGGTTGCTGCAACTTTTTCAGAGCTGAATTTTGAGACTGCCCATCCTTTGTAAGTCACCAGAGGTGAAAGATGGTCGCCATCCTGTGTAACTTTAGGAAGCAAGGTCTGGCCAAGATCCTCGATTCCTTTTCCATACCTAGCCCAATTCCATGGGCCGTCAATAACCATCCCTGTATCCCATGCTTCGAATGAATTTTCCATACTGATTATTTGAGTCCCAGTGGAAACGATTTCATGCTCCAATTCTAAGTCCATCATCCACTCAAGAGATTCAGCTGAACCATTTTCATCAAGGGTTGGTACACCTTGATCATCAAATAATTCACCACCATATCCTCCCATAAATGCGAACCACCAGTATGCATTCTTCACAGGAAATTCTAGGCCCACCTGTTCACCGGCTGCCATTAAATCATCCAATGTCCAATTTTCATTGGGTTCTTCCATCCCTTCAAACAGTGCTTTGTTGTAGATCAAAGAAAGGCAATCAAAACTTGCTGGGACAGCATACAAAGAATCACCGTACCTCATAGAATCTAATGAAGCAGGGTCGAAACTCGATCTCTCTGCAGGAGTAAGATGAGGTCGTAAATCCTCGAATAAGGGCGCACCATCACCTCTATACTCGCCGAATTTGCCTAAAGAGTCAGAAGAAACACGAATCAGATCTG
>MDTG01175373.1_pt1 | contig 17466 bp, 12 predicted proteins | sample 811421 | NCBI WGS metagenome assembly MDTG01 (sample SAMN05326645, study PRJNA326480) | marine metagenome | isolation source: seawater | place: Pacific Ocean: South East | collected 2011
ACTATCTGCTTGGCGACAGACGGGTTTTCTTCGAAGAACTCACCTAGTTTGTCATAAACTATGGTCTGTACTATCCCTGTAACTTCACTACTAACCAGCTTATCTTTAGTTTGGGAGGAGAATGAAGGATCGGGGTGCTTTACGCTTACTACTGCTGCCAAACCCTCCCTTACGTCATCACCAGACAAAGCATCTCCTTTGAGCAGCTTCTTCTTCTTTGCATACAAATTAACAGAACTTGTCAAAGCCGTCCGTAAACCGGACATATGGGTGCCTCCGTCTTTGTTTCTTATGATGTTGGTATAGCATCGTATAGACTCGCTGAATGCATCGGACCATTGCAGAGCTAACTCGACTTCGACTTCTCCCTTCTCGATTTCTTTCTCCCCTCTGATCTTGATGACTTCCTCATGCAAGACCTCCCTTCTTTCGTTGAGTTGACTCACGTATTCAGAAAGGCCGCCTTCGTACAGATGCTCCGATGAGTGTGGTTCAGAACCCCTGAGGTCAACGATTGCAATCTTCAGTCCAGCATTCAAGAATGCGGTTTCACCCACTCTGGTATCAACCTCTTCAAAATCAAACTCCACGATATCCGTGAAAATCGATAAATCCGGCTTGAATGCAATGAGGGTTCCCGTATCTTCGCACTTTCCTATCTCCTTCAATGCCTCAACAGGAACACCTGCCTCATATCTCTGGAAATAGATGATGCCATCCCTATGTATGGTCATCTCCATCCATTCTGAGACTGCATTAACTGCAGATACCCCAACCCCATGTAGTCCTCCAGAAACCTTGTAGGAACTATTGTCAAATTTTCCGCCAGCATGCAATTTAGTCATAATTACTTCAGCCGCAGAGATGCCAAACTCATCATGTATGCCTACTGGGATGCCCCTGCCATAATCCCTTACTGAGAGTGAGTTGTCAGGGTTGAGTGTAATTTCAATTGAGTCTGTATGGCCTGCCAGGTGTTCGTCTACAGAGTTGTCCACTACTTCCCAAATACAATGATGCAGTGCCGAACCATCATGTGGATCGCCGAGGTACATTCCCGGCCTCTTTCTTACGGCTTCTAACCCTTCGAGGACCTGTATGCTTTCTGCACTATACTCATCATCCATATTTTTGCCCTCCAATTGAGGGTTCCCTACGGGAACCCTCAAGATATATCATCAACGTTAGGGAGTCGAGGCCTATAACCCTCTCCTTTTTCCATCGGTAAAACGACTAATTTGCTGATAATTTCCCTGATTTGGAGGTGATCCTCCAATTAGGCCGCTCGACACGATTAAACAGGCCACTTAATTCGGTCTTTCACATGGAAAAGCCCCTGGTATGCGTCACACTGAGGGGCAGGACCGTGGAGGAAATGTGCAATGATGCCCCAAAGGCAGTGAAATTGGGGGCGGATATGGTGGAAGCTAGGCTAGACCTCCTTTGGACCACAGAGGAAAAGATACCCTCTACCGAGAAATCCGAAGAGGGAGAAAAGCCAAGTTTCAAGACAATTGTGCATAATCTGGAGTTGGATGCTATTGATGCCAAGGCCTCAATCAAGACAATCTCCTCCTCTGTAGAAGTACCACTATTGTTCACTTGCAGGCCCCAGAGGCAGGGTGGGCACTATCCAGGTAGTGAGGAGGATAGGCTATCGGTACTCGAAGCAGCAATAGAAAGTCAACCGAATTGGATTGACATTGAAGTTGACATCGATCCTTCCAAGAGGGAGGAGCTGGTAAAATTAGCAGGAAAGGAGACCAGAGTTATTGCATCAATCCACTCTCTCGAGGGTGTTCCTTCGGCCTCTGAGATAACTCAAGATGTGCTGGATTCCCAGGGGATGGGGGACTTGGTAAAGGCTTGTTATTTCACCAATGATAGAAAGGAATCACTGCGAATATTTGAGTCGGCCTTGCAATTGAAGTCTTCAGATGCGAACTACTCGCTAATGGGTCTAGGACCTGGGGGGGACTGGTCAAGAATTCATGCTCCTGCCCTAGGTCAGGAACTGGTCTTTGCAACCACGGAGTCCGGATGGCATCTGGCTCAGCAGGGTAAGATAAACGCCTCTGATCTTAGAATTGCATGGGAAGTAATGGAGTACTCCTAGGCACCGTCCTTCAAGAAGGGGACCTCAACTAACTCCCCCTCGTCCCTTGTGCCCAATGCAGATGCGTGGTATTTCCAGTGGATGATTAGTGGGATAATTATGCATGAGAGGGGGAGAGAACCGATTAGGACATACGCCGCCGTCTTCGGGAGGGTGAACCTCTCTTCCACATCGATTAGGACTTCGACGCTCATGTTCCCTGAAGCGGGGTGGTCTCCCTCCCGGCTATTGTCCCAACCATCCAGAACCAAGTGTAAGACCTGTTCTTCAGAGCTCCCAAAACCCGCAAACGACCAAGCAGAACCCGACGAGTCAATCGCTACAGAGAACTCCTGGTAGGAAACGGATTCGTAAGCATGAGCATCTCTGAATGGGATCCAGGTAAACAGGTCCCTATACTCCACCGGGACTGCATCCAACCCCTGGGCATCGCAAATCAACTCCCAACCTTCTTCATCGCAGTAGAAGTCAACTGTGTACATGTCTAGATTTGAGTCAGTCAGAAGGTACACGTCCCCCTTTGCACTGAAGTCGATGCAGAACGTGTACCTATATCCGGGTTTCAGTAGCAGTGCGATTGTTGTTGCAGACTCATTCTCCACCTGTATTCCCGGGAAGTTATCCCAAGCTCCGTCAGACCATTCCGTACTGATGTCCTTGTCCAGGGGCTTCAGGCCCGAGTCACCAAATCCGAACCCAGGGAAGGTTGAGCCAGGGACCTCGACCGATAGGTATTCTCTGGGGTCTTCTTCTACGCTCCAGTCGCTACTGGGCGAAACATCGCAGGCCACTGATTGGGAACTTGCGGGTGACGGTATCATAATTATCGAGCAGAAAATACCGGCCAGTAGAAGATTTACGCCAAATCCGCTGGCCGTTAGAATCCTCATTTCTTTCGCCTCGTTCTAATCGGTCGCACGTATCCTGACTCTCTGTTGGTGCGCTGGTCAGCAGTAAGGTATTTTGGTTGTGGGGGTGGGCTGTGCTGATCCATTCCCGGAAGGCCCCCTTCAGCTTCGACCTCATCGACGTCGTATTTCTTGACGTTGTCCAATGCATCCATCTCATCATCATCCCTTTCTCTGAGTACCATCCACCCTAGAAGTGCAACAAGTGCAACAAGGGATAGCAAGCCCGCGCTTTCCCTGCCGGGGACGAGGTCATCAGCGGTCAAGTCTGAGAGGGTCTTCGGCGGTGCTGTGTCCTGAAGGGATAGGACTGTGATCACGAAGTCCTTGGATTCGCAGACACCCAAACCGTCGCAAACCGTCATTGAGATCCGAACTTCACCAGGCATATCCCAAGTTTGATTTGGAGAGACCCAATCGTTTCTTGAGTCACCATCACACCCCGTCAGAGTCATGCAGTCCTCATCAACGAATACATTGATGTCCCAGTCAAACTCTAGAGCATCTGTAAGGTTCCGATCCCTATCGTTTCTGGCATCGCCATCGCCATCGCTATCGAAGAACGCATCATCGTCCATCCAAGCAACTATTCCATTCTCCAAATCGAAGTCAGAGGCGGACCCTGAGAGATTGACCAATTCTCCCACCACAACGTACTCGCTGCTGATTGGATTCGAAGTCTCGATAAGGGGGGCCGAAGAAACTATGACGCTCATTTCCGTAGTGTTGGAGTCACCACCTCCAAAACCGTCAACTACCGTGAGTCTGACTGTGTATTCTCCCGCTCTTTCGTAGCTATGCCAAACCTGAGGCCCAGAAGAAGGAGGACTTGCATCTCCAAAATCCCAAATCCAATTGACAATGCCATTCCAATCCGGGCTGTTGATGTCTGTAGCAGCCATCCCTTCGAATCCCGGATCAGCGTCAAAACTACCACTTCCATCGAATCTGATGAGATCGCCCGGGGCAACAAATGCCCCCCCATCCTCCGTTCTTGGAACTTTCCAGGTGATTCCCCCCTCATCATCAGGGATTTCAGACAAAATTCCACCTTCGTTACTCGGGCAGCTGAATGACATTATTGGAACCGGTAGCGGGTTTCCGATATACATCAGGAACGTCTTGGGAGCCGATTCTAAACCCCTCTCGTCTACGACTACAAGTGAAACACTGTGCAGCCCCGGATTCGAGAAAGTCCTACTGACTGAGGTGGTATTCTCAATGGCGGATTCCCTATCAGAGAAAGTCCAGTAGTGAGATAATTTGGATGAATCGCCGTCAGGATCGAATGATGAGCTACTGAAAATGTAGGCATCTCCTATTTCTCCGTCAGGAGGGCGCTCGAATAGGGCGACTGGCCTTTGATTTAGGACCTCTATTTCCAAGTATGCAATGGAAGAGTTTCCATCGTCATCAGATACTTCCAGTGTTACGTTCTTGATCCCCGGTTCCCTCCAACTGACAATGGGGTTAGCTTCGAATGAACTGGTTTCTGTGAAATCAGACGCAAGTGAGACGCCTATCCCCCCTATGTGCACTCCGCCTTCGAAAGTCCATCTGAACTCAGAAATAATCCCATCTTCATCTTCGAAAACGTCTGGCATCTCTAGAGGAGTAACCGCAAGGACCTCCAGATCTTCGGAGAAGATCTGGTAAGGAGCTCTGTTCAGGACTGTGACCAGGATGGACTTCTCTGCAGATTGATGCCCATCACTAACAAGAAGATCCAATGAGTATACGGTGCCATTGCTACTTCCATCAATCCAAGAATGCCCAATCTCAAAGATTCCTATTCCCGAGTCACTAGAACCATCGCCCCAGTCCCACGAGAAGAATAGTTTGTCCACGGGAACGTTGTCAGAAGTCCCGAAAGCGGAAAATTGCACTCTCTGGTTTGTCTGAACCGTGATTTCTTGTTGGATGGCCAAGCCATCTACTGCAATCTCAGGAATTGGCTCGGAGGTATCATTTACTGAGATTTGCCATGAAAGAGACTCGGAAAAGAAACCTCCTTGGTCCCTGACAATTAGTGTGATTACGTATGCCCCTTCTTCTGTGAACGAATGGACCGGGTTCTTCAAGCTAGAAGAGTTCCCATCACCCAGGTCCCAGATGTAAGACTGAGGAGTCTCATTGTGCCCAAAAGAGCCGTTTTGAAAACCGAACCCCCAAGAGTCGTATCCACCACCAAAGATGTATGTTTGAGTCCATGTCTCGGTTTCATTGGATGAGATTGCACCAGATCCAACTGGCTTCATGTTGGAAATCTCCTCAGGAAGTGATTGTGCTATGTCCTGCAATTGTCCGGTAATGTCTCTGACCTTTGCCGTAAAAGACCAATCGCTGGTAAATGGGGGTGTGAACCAAACGGAGATCATTTCCGGCTCGGTGTTTCCAACTGAGACCATTAGATCAGCCGAGTCATGTAGCGAGTTGTTGGTGAAGGCCGAGAATTCTACAGACAAATACTCTGAAAATGCACTAGAACTGACACTCATCCCTATTTCCACACTATCGCTCAGGAAGTCTCCATCTCGATCAAAATCATCTATGGAGTCTATCGATATTTCAGCAGGGCTTGTGACTTGGCTTGCACTAACTGTAAATGACCCTGAGGGGTAATTTCCTCCAGAGAGTACGCCACAATTCGCAAAGTCGAAGTCACAGTCATCAACAAGTGAGTTGTACCAGACTAGGAGTAATACTTCGGAGGTGGTGTTCCCAAAACCGTGAACTAGTCCCGTTCCACTGCCATCGCTTGAATCAATCCTCAGACTTTCCATATTCCAAGTCCCCGAAGCCTCTTCCTTCGAAAGAACAGCTCCCTCGAAACCGAACCTGTCTGGTTGGACCATGATGCTCAATGGGTAACCATCTCCTTGCGTGAACCTGAATGATTTGAGCCCCCATCCCTCAACTGAGTGACCAGAAGATTGCCATGGTTCTGACCACTGATCGTTCTCCGCGCTTATCGTTCCCTTGCAGAATCCTCCGCTGGAGCAATCATCTACCAAGTCAAGGTCGGAGAAACCAAATGCGCCCTGAGCGCTATCCAGAGTAATCGCAGCGCTGAAGTTCGCAAATATCTCACTCATCGAAGACCCTATTGGCGTGGAGCCAGGGCCCGGGTTTCTGGCTAGGCTCTCTATCCCACTTCCTCCTAGGGAAGGGTTGGATACCAACTGCCTGATTGCTGTAGAACCCCCTAGTTTATCTTCCAAATATGCCAAGAATAGGAAACTTGCACCCACATCAGAAGCCCTCCCGTCCCACCATCTCAGACTTGTACTCGAGTTCAGAGCCCATGAGTTGGCCCCCTCTTCTAGATCAGGTGACTCACCAAAGGAAATGAACTCCGAGAGGCCGGCCGCGCCCTCATCTATCCACATGTACTCGAAAGGATCATACTCGTGATGAATCAATTGCCCAAACTCTTGTGCCATCACCCTATTCCTTTCTGCTAGGTCGTCAACGTCCAGGAATATAGCCTCACGTAAAGATGAAACACCCGATTCAAAGTAACCTTCTTCTCCACCCGGCCCATCTATTGAGAGAATGGCAATTTCTATCTGGCAATTGTCATCAATGTCAGGTGGGGCACCAAAGTAGTTGGTAATTGATGGGAAAATGATGGATTCCCAGTTCGACACAATGTCATTTAGGACAGTAGATGAAACGATTTGCCCGTCTTCTACGAAAATCGCTGCATTGGTGGAGATTTTCTCTACGGTGACAGCAAAGACCCCGTCACTGGTGGTCATGTTGTCCGTGTCGTCTACCGACCAAGTATTCAGGCAGCTTCTTGGTTGGCCCCCGCTGCTCGCCAGACCTACGGAGGAAAACATGGGGGCAATGAAAACCACCAGCAGTGAAACTACTGCTAGTACAGCCTTCCTAGTGGAGACAATTTCCGAACCACTACTCATCATTAGCACCTAGTTTACCGGTCTGCTCCAAACTGCTCGAGGACTTATTTTAACATCGATGGAGCATCGTTCGTACATGGGCAGGGGGACGAGGCCATCAATCGTTCCCATCGCAGTGCTCCTCATACTACTTTCGCACCCATCATTGGCAGATGTGGACGACCAAAGGGCCGAAGAGAGGGACATTGAGATTTTACGAACTCTGCCTCATGATCCATCTTCATTCACACAAGGTCTAGAAGTGCTGGAAAGCTCAATTTTCGAGAGTTCTGGACTTTATGGGCATTCGAGAATTAGCGAGATAGACTCTCAAAACGGAGACATAATCAGGCAGATTGAGGTTGATGACTCTTACTTTGCAGAAGGAATCACTGTAAGGGGCGACTCAATCATAATGCTGACTTGGAGGTCAGGAGTGGCATTGGAATTCAATATCTCAGATTTGAGTATAATTGGGAATTTCAGTTTCGAAGGACAGGGCTGGGGAATTTGTTACAATGGGGAGCACATCGTGACTTCCAATGGCTCATCCGATCTCACATTCAGAGACCCGGATAGTTTTGACGTAGATTTCACAATGATAGTTACTTGGGATGGGGTTCCTGTTTCAAACCTGAACGAATTGGAATGCGTGGGTGACAAAATATATGCAAACATTTGGTTGGAGGAGACGATTGTTAGGATCTCGGGCTCTTCGGGGGAAGTAGACTTCTTCTCATCGCCATCGTCTGTCACTTCTATTCAGGGAGAAAGCCACGAAGAGGTATTGAATGGCATAGCATTCGATAACAATTCGGGTGGTTTCTGGATTACTGGAAAGAACTGGACTCAGATGTATCTGGTCAACTTCATTTCTCCAGAAGGAAAATCGAGTCTCAAAGAGGACTCCCTGTTGTCCACATCTATGGCGTTCATCCTAGCAACTATTCTTTCCTCAGTCTTAATTTTACGAGCAACCCGCAAGAAGGAGGCACCGTAAACGCCCAACTTCAAGGACTCCCCTCGTTAGGACATGACATGGGCGACGAAGATCAGGAAGGGGGTATCGACCTCGAGTACTTCTTGGAAGACATCTCCGAAGAACCGTCAACTAGGGTTGCAGGTGCCATTTTGATCATCATTGGAAGCATTCTCGGCGTATGGCTGGGGGTCATGCTAATCTCAGGCAACCCAGATGACATACTCTCAGCAACTCTAGACTCGTCCGAGGAATATTCTGACGTATCCGGGATAGTTATGTCTGAAATGGTCGGAAACGACTCGGGCGGAGAGCCGGTTGAAGGGGTTAGGGTCAGACTTCTGTCCGTAGACGGTGAAACCACAGGAAAGGAGACATTCACAGATTCCGACGGAAGATTCACCTTGCTCGAAGTTCGCAGAGATCCTGCACTACTGTCCTTTACGCATAGCGGGAACAATACCACAAAGCTGTTTTTCGTTCCTGGAGATGAAACTCAGATTGTTATAACCATGTCCGAGGGAAATGGCGAGAATGTAATAGACAGACTTGGCGAGAGTTACCAGTCTACTTCGGTTTCAATAGCCACTGCTATTGCATTGATTACCCTGCTTCTTGGACTTATGGGGGTCTATGGCGGTGTCGAGGCCTATCGAGGGAATAGCTACAGGAGATCTTGGTGGCTTTCCTTCCTAGGCCTCTGGAGCAGGGGGATGATTTTCATCGGCCCCTTGCTAATTTTGATTGGTATGGGATTGGTGACATTGTCTAAGGAACAGTTTTCTGGTAGCCGCCATTAGGCATCAGGAGAGTCGTATGTATCTGTTCTCAATTGAAGGCGGCGATGGCAGCGGAAAGGGCTTGGCAACACAGATCGTGTGCGAAATCCTACAATCCGAGTTCTGCTTCAAATCAGTAGAAATTACAGCCGAACCTAGGAGGGATCACGCATTAGGCAGGCTGGCAATAGACTCAGTGAGGAGGCAGACCCTATCTCCCGAGCAGGAGGCGGGACTTTTCGCAGCAGATAGGCTTGACCACTCTCACGGGTGGATACTCCCGCGCCTCCAAGAAGGCAGAGCGGTAGTAAGTGGAAGGAATATCCACTCTTCCCTTGTGTATCAAGGAATAGTTGGTGGGATAGGGGTAGAGAGGACCGCTCAGATGAATTCAGCCGCATTGATACCTGATCTTTGCATTTGGGTAGATTGCGACCCAGAAATAGCCTTGGAGAGAATCAGAAAGGGAACTCTCCGTGGCCTATCTAGCAAAGAAGAGTACTTTGAGACATCAGAATTACAGGTCAGGATTAGAGATGGGTACAGGCATCTCCTCTCAGGGGAAATGGAATTGCCGACCCCATTTGACATGGGTGCGATCCTAGGTCCTATCTCAAACGAGGGGACCCAGAGCCAACTACGAAACCTTCTGAGAGAAGCAATTCGTTCATTCATGAACAGTAGGCCAACCCCAATCAATGTCGAAATGGAGAAAGTTGACCAATTTCAGATAAGAGCAATGATTCGTGAAACACAGAATCAAAGTACACTTTCAGATATCGGCATAGAACCAACGAAGACCAAGTCAGGATGGCTGGATGGACAAGCTCCATGGAAGGTCCTCAAATCAGCCAAGGAGAGTCACAATAAAGCCATCAAATCGATGGAAAAAGAAAGCCATAACTATCCAATAAACATCCTAAACCACTCAATGGCCTCAGTTTGTGGGACCCTCTCCCTCGTCAATTCAGCCGAGATTTCGGAACTCAGATCATCAATGGGGCCAGTTCGTTGTGTTTCCAAGAGGCACACCCAGAGGATAATTCAGTTTCTCAAAGAATTGGGTTGGGTATATAGGCGAAAGAATCTGGTGGGGAGGGAGGCACCAAAATCACAGTTGAGGGAGGAGTTATTCCCTTTTGGTAGGTTAGTTCTGGCAATATGGCCCCTCCGTAGGGAAATCAGCAAATGGCAGTCTAGAAATCCAAAAACCCACCTCCGATTCTTCATGGGACAGATTGTCAAATCGGGAAGGCATGAAAGGGCACTGAGGGACACAATCAGCCGATTGTCAGTATTGGGGAGTGGGGTGGAAGGGAGGGCGACACCCGAGAATTACGAGTCATTGGTAGATTGGTGGCTAGGAAAGTGAAATTACTTCACGACCAGTCTAGAACCAGCAGGAAGTTTGACTTCGGCAGCATCTTGGAAGAACCTGGGCCTAGCAGAGAAAGCCGAACAAAACCACCAACCACCAACGAATCCAGAACCCAAACCCGTGATGATCCTGAGAGGATTGTTAGACTCGTATGAGTCAAGTAGCATTTGAGTGGAACCATCAATCCCCATCGGAACCAGGCCAACTCCCATGATGAATAGCATCACCAACATCCTCCTGTCATTCTCGTATATGCCAAATAGGGATTGATCATTGAAAACTGAAAGGAACGTATCCCGCACGGTCCATCTGTTGTGCCCCCTTAAGAGGAAGAACAAGCAACCTAGGGAGAATCCTAGGAAGATTCCGATGTCTCTTGCACAAACTGGCATCTGGTTGCCATTTATTTCCCACGATCTCTCGTGTTTCTGATGACAATTCAAGTCTCCAAAACCATATGCCAGTGCCCAAATCGGATTCAACTCACTCCAAGCAAAATTGCCACCATGCAGAGCCTGGTTATGCCCAACCGAGCCACCTTCATCATGCCCCCTATTGCCCCAACTGTTTTCGAATGCATAATCGATTGCATTTGCTCTTCCCGATAGTTCTGGAACCGAATCAGAAGGAAGGAAATATGGGGCTAAGAAGCATAGTGCCAGATATCCAAAGGCGACCCCACCTAGGATCTTGGAGACCTTTTCTTCATGCCTCCTTTCCACTAATCCATTTTTCAGAAGCATCTGTCCCACAATTGATTCTGAAATGGTCGACTTCATAGATTTCACTAATTTAGCATCGAAAAACAAACAATACGTTTTGCTAGGTTAGTGATATTCGGGAACCCCTTCGCAACATGCCTCTATCACTCTGAAGCAACGAGGGCATTCCATGTGTTGACGCATCGGGATGGCATCACCCTCGAATCCACATAGACAGCGAAAACTCTTGCAATGGTCACTATCCATGTCACTAGCATCAGCAATCGGGATAAATCAATTTCCCAGGCTACGCTTCTAAGGATTCCAATTGTAGGGTCAACTCGCTTACGAGCCATTCATGCAAAGTCGACCCCCCCATCTCGGTGAGAGTTGAATTGAGGAACGCTGCAATCAATGCCCTCTTTGCACTTTCATCGTCGAAACCCCTAGTCTTTAGGTAAAACATCTGCTCTTCGTCTATTGGTCCATTCGCAGTCCCATGCCCACAACCGACGACGTCATTTTCCATTACTTCGAGTTCTGGAATCGAATCGGCTTCCGCGAATTCGGAGAGCAGAAGGTTGTGGAAGATCTGTGCGGCATCAGCCCCCTTTGACCCTTCGTCGATAGTAAGCATCCCAGTGCCTATTGTCCTGCTCCTGCCTCCGCAAGCTGAGTGCCAAGATAGTCTGCTGAATGTTTCCGGTGCTTCATGATGGATCTCTATATGGTGGTCCAAGTGCATTGAATCTGCAGATAGTATTGACCCTAAGACCTTGATATTCCCGCCATTTTCAGTCATTATGTATCGAAGGTCGCTCTTGGTCCTCTCAGAGCCCGAAGAAACCGTTCCCGCCTTGACCTGAGCATCACGACAAATCTCGATACTGTCTGAACGAAGCATTGTGCCCCTATCTAGGAGCCCAATCACAACATCATTCATCACAGCCCCGTCTTTAATCTGGCCTGTCCTCAGGAGGCCGAACCAATCACTGGAACCAGTCACTCTGGTAATCAACTCAAACTCTGCCATCTCCCCTATCTCCAATGAAATGTGGGCAACGGACGGTAAATCTCCAGTCCTCACCTCTAGAATTACTGGCGTTTCTGCGGAGAAACCCCTTTCAACGGTCAAAGTCCATTGTGAAGACTTGGCCGAGGCATGGAGGAACGAATTTGTCAAAGCACTACTCTTCGAAAAATCTGGCTCCCCTACAACACCTCGTTTTAATTCGATTCCAGAAGGTAGGTCCGAACCGTCAATAATGCCCAGGCTAATTTCCGGCTCCACTAGTTCAGGAATCTCCGAAATGTCACCAGTTGGGTGTACCCTCTTCCAAGGCGTGTACCTCCAAAGATGGTCTGCCCTATTTGGCTCCTCCATGTTGAGGTATCTAGAGGCCGAATCCATCATTCGACCTCAACCAATGCTTCCTTCCATCTCAAGAGCCATCAGTTGATTGAGTTCCACAGCGTATTCCATTGGTAACTCCCTGGTGAATGGCTCGAAGAAACCGTTCACTATCATTGCTAGGGACTCTTCCTCCGAGTGACCCCGACTCATCAGATAGAATAATTGCTCATCGCTAACCTTCGAAACGCTAGCTTCGTGTTCGCACCTTGCAGTCGCGTTGGCTACTTCCATTGTTGGGTATGTGTCCGACCTGCTCCCCTCATCGAGAATTAATGCATCACAGACCACATTCAATTTGCAGTTGTCCGCTTTAGGGGAAACTGTGACCATTCCCCTGTAGGACCCCCTGCCCCCATTCTTGCTGATGCTTTTTGATAGAATCTTACTAGTTGTGTTAGATGCTAGGTGATGGATTTTGGCCCCTGCGTCTTGGTGTTGACCTTCTCCGGAATATGCAACCGAAATCACTTCTGCATGACTCCCTTCTCCCTTGAGAATCACAGCAGGATATTTCATTGTGAGTTTACTTCCGATGTTTCCATCGACCCATTCAATCTTGGCTTTTTCATGTGCTATCCCCCTCTTTGTAACTAGATTGTAAACATTTGAACTCCAGTTCTGAATAGTCGAGTACCGAATGTGTGATCCCGGAAGTGCTACCAATTCAACTACCGCTGAGTGTAGTGAGTCAGTAGAGTAGGTGGGTGCCGTACACCCTTCGACATAGTGAATGCTGCTGCCTTTGTCTGCAATAATCAGAGTCCTCTCGAATTGCCCCATATTCTTCGCATTTATCCGGAAGTATGCCTGTACCGGCATCTCAACATGGACTCCTTCTGGAACATAGATGAACGATCCACCCGACCAGACTGCGGTGTTTAGGGCAGAGAATTTGTTATCAGAGTAAGGAACCACGGAACAGAACCATTTTCTAACTAATTCTGGATATTCCCTAAGCCCGCTGTCCATGTCCAGGAAAATCACTCCTTGGCTTTCCAAGTCCTCTCTGATGCTGTGGTATACTGCCTCAGACTCATACTGAGCGGTCACTCCAGACAACCACTTCTGCTCTGCTTCGGGGATCCCAAGCCTCTCGAACGTGTTCCTGATTTCTTCCGGGACATCGCCCCAGTCCTTCTCAGTAGAATCGGATGATCTGAGGTAGTAGCAAATCTTGTCGAAGTCAATCTCCTCCAACATAGACATGTTCCCCCACGTAGGCATCGGCCTCTTCGTGAAGTGTTTGAATGCCTTAACTCGAATCTCAGTCATCCATTCGGGCTCATTCTTCAGTTTGGAGATTTCTCTGACTACTTCCTCTGAGAGGCCAAAGTCGAACCTGATCGTCGAGTTCTCAGAATCATGCCATCCAGCCTTGTATTCCCCTACCGCACTCCTAGCATCGTTTTCTCCGTCCAACTCAACACCTCATCCTTACTTCAGCCATTCGTACCCCTTCTCTTCAAGCTTTGTAGCCAGTTCGGGCCCTCCAGACGATACAATCCTGCCATCCAATAGAACATGCACCATATCTGGTTGCACGTGTTCCAGGATCCTGGAGTAGTGGGTGATAATCAATGCCCCGGAATCAGAACCCCTGATAGCGGCATTTACTCCCTGCGCTACAGTCCTGATCCCATCTATGTCCAAGCCACTATCGGTCTCATCTAGAACCGCAAGTCGCGGCCTAAGGAGCATCAGTTGTAGGATCTCGAAGCGCTTCTTTTCCCCTCCGCTGAACCCATCATTGACGTATCTCGACATGAATGTTCGTGGAATATCGAGAGCTTCCATCGCCTTTGTCAGCCTCTCCCTGAATTCAGGCCCCTTGGCTTCTTCTTCGCCTCTGATGCTAGCAACCGACTTCCTGAGGAAATTTCCAACCTGGAGGCCAGGAACCGCTTGAGGGTACTGGAAAGAGAGGAAGACCCCCTTACGTGCTCTCTCCCACGATTCCATTTCCAGAAGGCTTTCACCCTCAAGTAATACATCACCCGACTCCACCTCGAAGTCCGGATGCCCCATTATGACATTCGCAGTTGTCGTTTTACCGCTACCATTCCTCCCCATAATGGCATGAATCTGACCAGGTTCAATCTTCAGATCAATCCCCTTTAGAATTTCATTTCCGTTAATGCCAGCATGAAGGTCTTTGATTTCCAGCAATGACATTTGTTGCCCCTCTATTACGACCGGAACTAACTCAGTATTCAATTACTTCCATGGGTGGATGACCCTATAATCATCCGCTCCTTCGCATAATTGAGATGAGCAAGGATTCCGATACTGGGGTTAGCGATAATCTCGAGGACGAGTATAGGTCCCAGATTAGTGAAGCCATGCAGAAAGAGGCAGAACGTCGGATATCGGAAAAAATCGATCCAATAGAGAACTCAAGACTTCTTTCGTCGTCTCTGATTGAATTATTCGAGTCCAAAGACGACTCTTTGGTACCAGCTCTTATGGCAAGACTTGGCCCCGTTAGGGCAGCCCTGGAAGGACATGGGGGTGCCTTGGTCGTTTCCAGCGCGGAAATCGAAGTCAGGGGCGATGGGAATCGGGCACTCTCCCTAGTAATCGATCTGGACGGGGCCTGTGTTTCCTGCGGGGCGGCTCCCGGAACATTGAAGGGAATTCAAGACGACTTACTCCACGATCATGAGGTATGTACCGTTCGCTTTGACTCTTCAATGCTCGAATGGTTCGACGAGATTCAACGAGATTTCGTATTGAATTTCGGAGGAGTAACCTTCGTCTAGAGTAGTAATTTTTCCATATGGTCGAATGCCCGATCAGAGAAACCGAGGACTGTCTTGTCTGCTCCACTGACCACTCTTGAAATTAGACCAGCCTTTCCAGACAGATCGTATCCTCCAGCCTTGCCAACCCACGATTCACTTGCAATCAACTCCTCCAGTAAACCCTCATCTATTTCATCAAATTCCACTATTGAGAAATCCGTCCACACCTTTGCATGCCAACCAGGTCCAACTTCCTTGCCGGTGTCATCCCTGGAGACGATTGCCGTAGAAGACCAAACCTTGTGCCTCCTGCCAGAGAGCCTAATCAGTGTCGAAGCCGCACTAATCCTGCCATCTGGCTTCCCCAATGCGATTCTACTATCGTCGGGATCCTCAACAAGCGTGTCAGAAACCACTATTATTTCTGGACCCCCATTCTCAAAGGAATCATTCTCCAAGGCGGCGATTCTAGCCTTGTGCATGCAGGATGACTCGACTTGCAACTTAACCTCAATACTGGTTGAAGGCTCCGGTTCCGGCTCCTCCAATACGCTGAATTTTACATCTACCCCCTCAGTTTCGGAGAATACTGACATCATCGACCTCCTCCTTTCGGACGCAGAAGCTAGTAGAATTGTGGGCATCCCAAACCTCAGAGCCCAATTCCCGCCCCACAAATCGGGCATTTCATTGACTTGGCACCTGGCTCAGCGGTGAACCTGCTCCCGCATCCCGGGCAAGCAATCTGGCCCGAAATCGTAGGTGCCATCGGAGAGTCAGGCATCGGGATATCCAATACTGGTTGGATGACCCCGGACTCCTCCGGACCAGGCAACAAATCTTCTCTGGAATTCCTCCTGTCCCTCCTTGCCCTCCTGCTATCGCGTCCGCTTTCGACAACCTCCTCATCACTATCTTGCACGATTTCCACCTCTTCCACTCCGACCGAGAGATCAGTTTCCCTGACTATGTCTACTACGTCATCCTCCATTACTACGCTAGCCTCCTTGTCAATAGATCCTCTCCGCCCCATCCATCTGACTCCCTGGGCCGAAAGTCCGACCAAGGTCACCATTCCAAGTATCAGAACGGCCAATGCGATGCCAATTACCAGTATCTCGAAACTCTCTTGGTCCAAGCCCAGGGAAGATCTTAGTTGGTCCGATAGGCTTCCACCGCGTCTGGAGCCACCATCGTCTATCAGGGTCCTTATTTGCCAGCCGTCCGATGATGAGACAATCATCATCGTCTCTCCCGAATCTTCTGATCTATCCATGGATTTGTATTGTCCCCTGACTAAAGCATCAGAGAGCCCAATCCAACCATCCTCAACGTCAATCAGGCCATACTCGACCTGGGGGCCACTAGCCCCAACACGGTCGAATAGGACCTGCATCCCCCTCTCGGACTCTACTATGCCGATTCCAGCCATCCCTCTTGCGGGAATCCTCGCCTCCATCCCTCCCTTGGTCATGAAATTTGAATCGGTCACGAATACGACTAGTTCTGAGTCCTGAGGGTCCCCCTCTCTCCATAGTGAAACCAAAGTATCACCGTCATCATCATCTTCGATCACTGTTAGGATTGGAAGGGCCGACTCATCACCCACTGCCTTTCGATATGCCCATGTCTCCTGGCCAATCTTCCCATGGGAGTACCAAACCCCAAGTCGGTCTTTGCCAGTGGTGTCGTTTCTGATTGTTTGATAGAGAATATGCGCCTGATCATGCCCGAATTCAACCGATAGAGAATCAATCTGATTAGGGTCAGCATCGATGTCTCTTATTATGCCACTTTGCAGGATCCAGTCATCAGAAGAGAGAGGATTTTCTGAATGAATGAGGAATATCTTCGTCTCGTCATCGAGACTACCCCCGCTGAAGACATCTCTGTGATAACCAGATACAAGAATCTCGGAATCTCTTACGTCCATGTCAATACCCCAATACTTGCCATCGGAAAGTGGGATCCCCGGAAGCAAGTCCTGAGGAGGGGCAATTCTACAACTTGAGTCGATGGTTGAGTAACTTAGGGTCTGCATCAGGAACCAGTTTGGCCCCATGTATCTCCTCGTCCAAACAATATGAGCAAAACCTTCATCCGTTCCGACAATTGCTATATCGCCAGACCATCGTTCCTCGATCACGCTATTGCATTCAATTAATGATTTACTCTGAGTTAGTTTGTACATTAGCAGGGTTCCATCCTTCTCTGCGATTAGTAGGTCGTCCCCCTCCTCGCTGTCAAGGCTAACTATGGCAAGAGGCGACTCCCCGGGATTTAGGTCAGCATCCCTTGGCCCGGAAAGGGTAGTGCCGTCAACAAGCAGAGTCTTGATCCTTACATTGTTGGACCAGTCATTGTCTCCGGCGCTTTCCAGAACAACACTAACCCTAACTTCCAGTGGCCCGGAGATGTTAGGTGAAAAGGGAAAAGAAATCATCGAATGGGAGCCGCCCAGAATCAAGGGTGTAGTCGCATTTCCAACAAACTCCCACATGCCCTCATCAGTCATTATTTCCAGGGTGCCAGAGACTCCGACAGC
>MDTG01032642.1_pt1 | contig 17464 bp, 15 predicted proteins | sample 811421 | NCBI WGS metagenome assembly MDTG01 (sample SAMN05326645, study PRJNA326480) | marine metagenome | isolation source: seawater | place: Pacific Ocean: South East | collected 2011
AAAAAATAAAGGATTTAATTCCTTTTCTTAAAAATGATAAAAAAAACAATGATGATAAAATTAATTTTATACTATTAAAAAAAATTGGTAAAACTACCCCGCCTAATTCTCACAAAATTTCAATTAACAATTTGAAAAAATATATTAGTTATTTTAATCGATTTTAATCTCAAGGGCATGAATTCTTTTTTTAAAATCATCTTTTAAAATGTTCATAATTTTTTTTTGAGCTTCAATTCTTGATAGAGATTTGAGTTCCTGCGATTTAATATTTAATTGCAGGTGATATTTATCCTCTGAAAAAAATTTATGCCCTCTATGTTTGTGAGAATTATTTACAATTTTCAAACTATCAAAATTAATTTTTTCTTTTAATTTTTTTTCAATATATTTAAAATATTCTTCCATTTGTTTTATTTTAATATATAGAAAATGATATAATATGAAAATAATATGTGATTGGGAAAATTGTAAAGAAGTCGGGTCTTATAAGGCACCAGTTGAGAGAGACAACAGTAAAAACTACAGGCTTTTGTGTCTTGAACATATAAAGATATTTAATAAGAATTGGAACTATTTCAGCAACATGTCCGATCAGGAGATTGAATATTTTATAAAGTCAGATTTAACTTGGCACAAATCGACAAAAAATTTTGGCTCTTCTGAAAATTTTTTTAATATTCTATGGAATAATGCTTTAGATGATAAGTTGAATATTTTTAAGACTTCAAATTTTAAAGATTTCAAAAAAACAAAACTAACTAAAACTGACAGAGATGCCTTAGAAATAATGGAGTTAAATGACGAGGTAAAATGGGAAGAAATACAAAAAAAATTTAAAAAACTTGTCAAAAAGTATCATCCTGATAAAAACCAAGGAAATAAAATATTTGAAGATAAGCTTAAAAAGATAACCTTAGCTTATAGTCAACTAAAAAAAACATTAGGAAAAAAATGAGCGCAGAACAATTTCTTACTAAACCAGATATTAAGATTTCTGTTAAGCAAACTTTTGGCTTTGATAGCGATATGCAGGTTGATGGTTTTTCTAAAAAAAATGAGTATGTCCCAAAAATTGACACAGATTATAAATTTGATAAAGATACAACCTTAGCAATACTTGCTGGTTTCTCTTTTAACAAAAGAGTTTTAATTCAAGGCTATCATGGTACTGGAAAGTCTACGCACATAGAACAAGTAGCAGCAAGATTAAATTGGCCTTGTGTAAGAGTAAACTTAGACAGTCACGTAAGTCGTATAGATCTTATCGGTAAAGATGCAATTGTTTTGAAAGACAACAAACAAATCACAGAATTTAAAGAAGGAATTTTACCGTGGTCTATACAAAATCCAATTGCATTAGTTTTCGATGAATATGATGCGGGCAGACCCGATGTAATGTTTGTAATACAGAGAGTTTTAGAAAGTGAAGGAAATTTTACTTTGCTTGATAAAAATAAAGTTTTAGAACAACATGATTTTTTTAGACTTTTTGCTACTACAAATACAGTTGGGCTGGGAGATACCTCAGGACTATATCATGGAACTCAACAAATAAACCAAGGACAAATGGATAGATGGAATATCGTATCGACATTAAATTACTTACCGTTTGAAAAAGAATTAGAAATTTTATTAGCCAAAAACAAAAAAATGAATAACAAAGATGGAAAAGAAAAATTGTCCAATATGATTAAAGTTGCTGATCTAACAAGAAAGGGTTTTATCAACGGTGATATTTCAACTGTAATGAGTCCTAGAACTATTTTACATTGGGCAGAAAATACCTCAATTTTCAGAGATCAAGGATACGCTTTTAGAGTAACTTTTTTAAACAAATGTGATGAATTAGAAAAAAAAATTATATCAGAATATTATCAAAGATGTTTTGGCGAAGATTTGCCCGAGTCATCAATTAATGTCACTTTTTAAATTGGAAAAAAAAACAGAAATAATTGAAAATTTTAAAACAGCTATTGGTTCTACAGTTAAATCACTAGCTAACTCCGAAGAAATAGAAATTACATTTGGGAATAAAGGTAATAAAACCAAAAAAAACTCTATAAGGCTACCAGAGGTAGAAAAAATAAATAACAAAATAAACTACGATCAGATAAGAGCAATAGCAGATTCTAAATCATTAAAATTGAGGTTTAGCGACAGTGAAACTTTTAAATTTTATGAACCAAAAGGAAATATTTCAAAAAAATTGTATCACATAGCCGAAAAAATTAGATGTGAAAAATTAGGTTCGTCAGTATTCAAAGGTGTTAAAAACAACATCGAAACATATTATCAAAAAAGAATTAGTTCCTTAGATTTCAAAAGTAGTGAGGATAAAATTTTAGAGTCTTTTGAAAATTATTTAAGAACCAAGTTCTTTAGCTCAAAAATTGATAAAGAAATAGAAAAAAAATTAAAAACTTACAAAAAAGATCTTGATGAGAAGCTCAAAGGGGAAATGAATCAACTAATAAAAGTTATTGATCGTCAAGCAAATTTCAATTCTCTTATCTCAGATTTAATTACTAAGATGGGCTTAGATGAAAACAACGATGAAGTCGATAATCGCGAAGAGGACAGAAAAGATAATCAGACACAAAATAATCAGCAAGATCAAGATCAGAATAATCAGGAACAACAACAAAAACAAGAAATGAGTATTGAAGCTGGGGTGCCTGATTTAGAAAATAAGGCCTCTGACATTGATCAGGACAATGAAGAAATTTCTGTTGAAGATAATTCAAGATCTGAGGTAAGAAAATATGGAAAAAATAACGAAGCCAATATTAAATATAATTCTTATACCGAAGAGTTTGATGAAATCGTGAAAGCTGAAAGTTTAGAAAATAACGATGAATTAGTCCGATTAAGAAAAAATTTAGATCAGCAACTTCTACAATTAAAAAGTTTTATTTCCAAACTTGCTAACAAACTGCAAAGAAAACTTTTAGCTAAACAAAATAGATCTTGGGATTTTGATTTAGATGAAGGTGTGCTTGATACTTCCAAATTACCAAGAATTATTATGGATCCTTTTAATTCACTTTCTTTTAAAAAAGAAAAAGATATTGAGTTCAAAGATACGTTGGTTACAATTTTAATTGACAACTCTGGTTCCATGCGAGGTAAACCGATTTCTGTTGCAGCAATTTGTGCTGATATTTTAGCAAGAACACTTGAACGTTGTTCTGTAAAAGTTGAAATTTTAGGTTTTACAACTAAGCATTGGAAAGGTGGATTATCACGAGAGAAATGGATGAAGAATGAAAAACCTAATTTACCAGGAAGATTAAATGATCTTAGACACATTATTTATAAATCAGCAGACACTCCCTGGAGACAAGCAAAAAATAATATGGGATTGATGCTTAAAGAAGGATTGCTAAAAGAGAATATCGATGGTGAGGCATTAAAGTGGGCATATAATAAAATGCATAAGAGGAAAGAGGAAAGAAAAATACTCATGGTAATTTCTGATGGTGCCCCAGTTGATGACTCGACTTTATCCACGAATTCAAGTGACTACCTGGAAACTAATTTAAAGCATATGGTTAAATGGATTGAAAATAAGACTAATATTCAATTATTGGCAATTGGAATAGGTCATGACGTTACTAGATATTATAACCAAGCGGTAAAAATTACTGATGTACAGGATCTAGGCGATGTCATGATAAATCAACTAACAGATTTATTTGTTGAAAAAAATAAAAACAAACTACATTAATTTTAAACTCGAGATACGCTTTTATTAGAAATATCTGTAATTTTATAAAGTAAAAGTCTAAATGGTACTAACATTGTTAGTGCAATAAACAATTTCACTAACAAATCACCTAAAGCTAATGTAATCCATGGCACTCCGGTCGCATAAAAAGCAATAGAAAAAAATAAAAATGTGTCTGTTATTGATCCTAGAACTGAGGATGTTAAAGGTGCAATGAACCAAACTTTTTTTCTAAGAACATCAAATATTTGTATGTCAATATTTTGAGCAATGAAAAAAGCTAAACCTGAACCTATCGCTATTCTTATTGATATAATATCTGTAAAATTAGTAGATATAAAAAGTGTAAGAGCTACTCCAACAATAAAACCAATATTAACTACTTTTCGCGCAATGCTTTTGCCATACGCACGATTTGCAAGATCAGTGATTAAAAAAGTCACTGGATAACTAAACGCACCATAAGTTAAAATTTTATTTAATCCAAAATGTTGTATTGGAAATTGAACTAAATAGTTTGAAATAACAACGACTGTTCCCATCAAAATTGATAGTTTATAAAATAATTTCATTTTTTATGATTTAGCTGAAATAGAAGCTTTAATTTTTTTGACTTTTTTAGATAATTTTGTGCTCTTGGCTGTCAAAAGAAACTTATCCAATCCTCCCTTAAAATCTACTGTTCTTAAAGCTGAGTTAGCAACATTTAACTTTATATTCTTTTTAAGTATATCACTTCTAAAAGTTACCTTTTTTAAGTTAGGTAAGAATCTTCGCTTAGTCTTATTCTTAGCGTGGCTTACGTTATGACCTTTTAAAGGTGATATTCCAGTTAATTCACATCTTTTTGACATATGTTTTCCTACAGTTATATAAGTGTAGTAATTATTAGGGTCAAGTACTAATTCCAATAGCTTCACTAATATTGTTTAAATTTTCTTTTTTTAAAATTGAAATTAACTCCTTTTTGATGCTCTTTACAATTCCTGGGCCTTTAAACACCATCCCAGTATACAGTTGTACTGCATTAGCTCCAGCTGTAATTTTTTCAAACGCGCTAAGACCTGAGTCTACTCCCCCGACACCAATAATTTGTATTTTACCTTTTGTCTCTTTATAAAATTTTTTGATAAGATCTGTTGAAATGTTTTTTAATGGCTGACCTGACAACCCCCCTGCCTCTAGTTTTTTTGTATCAACTAAATTATCACGATTGCTGTCAGTTGTGTTTGAAATTATAACACCTTGAATTTCATATTTATTGATTAACTCAATAATCGGACTAATTTCGTTATCATCTATATCTGGTGAAATTTTTAAAGCGATCGGCGGGTTTAATTTTTTATCTTTTCGAATTTTATTTATACCTTTTAATAATTTTTCCATTTCATTTTTATTATGAAATTCTCTTAATCCCTCAGTATTTGGTGAGGAAATATTAATTGTAATATAATTTGCTAATTTACCCAATCTTGAAAGGCAAGTATAATAATCCTGCTCTTTATTCTTGGTATCTTTATTCGGTCCAATATTAATACCTAATGTTCCTTCAGGATTATTTTCAGATATTCTTTTTGATACTACTTCAGAACCATGATTGTTAAAACCAAGCCTATTAATTAAAGCTTTATCTTGCTCTAATCGAAATACTCGAGGTTTAGGATTTCCTAGCTGCCTTTGGGGAGTAACTGTTCCTACTTCAATAAATCCGTATCCAAACCTAAAAAGTGAATTATATACCTCGGCACTTTTATCGAAACCTGCAGCAAGGCCTATTGGATTTTGAATTTTTTGATTGAATAAATTTGTTTCTAAACGATTTTCATCGCCCACACTAAATATACTTTTTGGTAAAAAATTTAACTTGAGAGATTTTATAGCCAAATCATGAGCTACCTCAGGATCTAATGAAAATATATAAGGTCTTAAAATTGAAAACATCAGTTTATTTTTTTATTTATTAGTTCAATTGTCTCCTTAAGTCCAAAAAATTTTACGAAGAAACCAATTCTTGGACCATTTTCAACGCCAAAAACAACTTCGTAAATTAATTTGAACCAATCCCTTAAATTTTTTTCATAACCATTTTCTTTGCCTACAGTATACACGTAAGTTTGAATTTCCTCTGGCTCTAACTTTTCATCTATGCTCGACAGTTTTTTAACTAAATTTAATAATGCCTTTTTTTCTTGATCACTTGCTTTTTTAAATTTTTTGTTTGGTTCAATTTTATCTTTAAAATAATTAATGGCGTATTGTGTTAAATTATCAAGAATTGGATGATCTTTTGGTTTAATTTGTTTATGAAATCTATTTATAAATTTCCATATGATTTCTTTATTATCTGCATTACTAGATCCAACTAAATTTAATAACATCGAAAAAGGCATTACAATTTTTTCTTTCGGTGGCACTCCGCTATGCACATGCCAAACTGGGTTCATTAATTTGTCTTTTTCATTCTGAGTAGGATACTTTTCAATAAGGGATAAATAATCATCTACAGTTTTTGGAACAACTTCAGAATAAAGCTTTTTTGCTCTTTTTGGATTTGGGTACATGTATAATGATAAGCTTTCAGGTGAAGCATATCTAAGCCATTGCTCAATTGAAATACCATTTCCTTTAGATTTTGAAATTTTTTCGCCTTTTTCATCCAAGAATAATTCGTAAGCAAATCCATTAGGAGGATTTTTTCCAAGAGTTTTACAAATTTTATTTGAGAGTATTGCACTCTCGGTCAAATCTTTTCCGTACATTTCAAAATCAACATCAAATGTGAACCAACGCATTGCCCAATCCACTTTCCATTGTAACTTACAATTACCATCTAATATATCTGTCTCTATTTTTTGTTTGTTGTTGTCAAATACTACTTTTCCTGTTTTTTTATCAAAACTTAAAAGTGGTATTTCTAACACCTTGCCAGTTTCTGGACAAATTGGTAGAAAAGGACAGTATGTTTTTCGTCGTTCTTCTCTTAAAGTAGGCAAAATAATATTCATTATATCCTCATATTTTTCTAAAACTCTCATTAAGGATTGATTAAATGTTCCACTTTTGTAATTTTCTGTTGAACTTTTAAAATTAAATTTAAAATTAAATTTGTTTAAAAATAACTTTAACATCTCGTTATTATGCTCACCAAAACTTTTATATTTCTTAAAAGGATCAGGAATTGATGTTAAAGGTTTTCCTAAATTTTTTTTTAAAATTTCATCATTTGGTATATTGTCTGGAACTTTTCTTAATCCGTCCATATCATCCGAAAAAGTTATTAACTCATGTTCTATTTTTTGAATATGATTTAAAGCATTAATCATCATAGTTGTTCTTGCGACTTCACCAAATGTTCCTATATGGGGAAGTCCACTGGGGCCGTAACCTGTTTGAAAAGTTATTTTCTTTTTATCTTTAATAATATTCTTTCTATCTTTTAAGAGTTTTCTAATTTCTACAAAAGGCCAAGAAGAAGTGGATTGAATTAAGTCTTGATCAAGCATAAGTATGGTTTATTAAATTTTATATATAAAATACAGTTATAATTTTAAGATATTAAGTTGAATTTTATAACTATTTAAATAGTCTCAAATACTATGGCTACAAATAAAACAGTTTTTTTTATGATTGGAATATTGCTGGTAGTGCTTGGATTTTCCATGTTAGCCCCGTATGCCGTTCAGTTGATTTATAATGAAAAAAGTCACAGTTTTGTTTCGGCATCATTTGTGACGATCTTTATTGGTATACTATTTATACTTACAAATCTCGATAATGAGTACAGATTAAACTTGCGTCAAACTTTTTTGTTTTCAACATTTGCTTGGCTTACTGTTGCAATATTTGGATGTTTGCCTTTTATTTTATCGTCTGAGGAATTTAGTTTAAGTGATGCTTTTTTTGAAAGCATGTCTGGTATAACCACTACTGGCGCGACCATAATTTCTAATTTGGATGAAGCACCTAAAAGTATACTTTTGTGGCGTGCATTAATGCAGTGGCTCGGTGGTATTGGAATTGTAGTTATGGCCATAACTATATTGCCTTTATTAAAAGTCGGGGGTATGCAATTATTTAAGATGGAAGGACCAGGCACAACTGAAAAAATTCTTCCTAGAACCGTTGAAGTAGCTACAATTATAATTTCAACTTATCTTATTTTAACAATTTTGTGTGGTCTGTTTTATTGGATATTTGGTATGTCAATTTTTGACAGTGTTTCCCATTCAATGACAACAATTGCTACAGGAGGATTTTCAACTCATAATGACTCGATTGGTTATTTTAAAAGTTCAAATATTGAAATTGTTGCAAGTATATTTATTGTTTTAGGCAGTATACCTTTTATTTCATATTTAAAATTTGTTAATGGCAATAAAAGAATTTTTTTTCAAGACACTCAAATTAAAGGGTTAATATATTTGCTAGCTATTTCTATATTTATAATGTTTTTTTATTTGCTGTTTATTAAATATGACAGCAACATTTTTGACAAAATTCGAATATCATCATTTAATGTAATTTCAATTTTGTCCGGAACTGGTTATGTCACTGATGACTTCGGTTTATGGGGAAAATTCTCATTGATATTCTTCCTCTTCTTGATGTTTATTGGTGGATGTGCTGGATCTACAGCATGTGGAATTAAAATTTTCAGATTACAGATGCTTGTTATCTTTTTAAAAAATCAAGTAAAAAAATTAATTTATCCTAACAGTATTATAATTACAAAGTATAATAACCAAAAAATTACGGATGAGTATATTAATTCTGTAATTGTATTTATCTTTTCTTTTTTATTTATTTTTTTAATAATATCATTGCTGCTCACAATTTCTGGTTTAGATTTTTTAACCGCCATATCTGGAGCAGCTAGCGCTATATCAAATGTAGGTCCAGGATTAGGTGAAACTATTGGTCCTAATGGAAATTATAAGGCTATACCTGATCTATCAAAATGGATACTATCAGCGGGTATGTTGCTTGGAAGATTAGAATTATTTGCAGTGTTAGTTCTTTTTTTTCCTTCGTTTTGGAGAAATTAAATAGCAATGGAAATTTATAAAAAACAAACATTATCAGAAACTTTTTCAGTCTATTTCGATAAAAGAATGACAAAAATTTTATTATTGGGAGCAATCAGTGGTTTCCCATGGGTTTTAATAGGAAGTAGTTTAAGCCTTTGGCTTAAAGAAGATGGTTTAAGTCGAAGCACAATTGGTTGGGCTGGCTTAATCTTTGCAGTTTATGCTTTTAATTATTTATGGGCACCAATTATAGATAGAATTAGAATCCCATGGCTGACTGAAAAAGTCGGTCATAGACGCGGTTGGATAATTTCAATGCAAACTGTAATTTTAATTAGTTTAGTTTGTTGGAGTCTGATTAATCCAACAGTTAACCTAACTCTAGTAATCGGTATTGGCTTAATTATTGCAATTGCTTCAGCCACTCAGGATATAACTGTAGATGCTCTAAGAATAGAGCAAATAGGAGAACATGAAGGAAGCTCAATGCAAGCAGGTGCTGCAATGGCGGTGGTTGGATGGTGGACAGGATATAAATTGGGTGGAGTTGTATCGCTGTATGTTGCAGAATTTTTAGAAAACGCTGGATTTCAAAACTATTGGCAAATTACTTTTCTAGTATTAGGTATCGTAATTATTGCCTGCAACATCGGTTTAATGTTTATTCACGAACCACAACCTACCGATAGAAAAGAGACTCAATCAAAAACTGATCAAATGATAGTAGAGAAGATTGGATATTCTAATTTCTTAACAAAAATTGTTGCGTGGTTAACGGGGACGGTTATCGGTCCTGTAATGAGTTTTTTCAAAAAAAATGGTTTTAACGTTGCTTTGGCTATTTTAGGTTTCGTTTTTCTCTTTAAAATTGGAGAAGCGTTTTTAGGTAGAATGTCTGTAATTTTTTATAAAGAAATTGGTTTTACTAAGTCAGATATTGCACTTTACTCAAAAGGTCCGGGATGGATTACTACTGTTATCTTTACGCTACTTGGTGGCCTTTTTGCAATTAGATCTGGTGTCATTAAAGCGATGTTTGTTTCTGGTATTTTGATGGCTTCAACAAATTTATTATTTTCTTTGTTGGCTTGGTCAGGCAAATCTGAATTATTATTTGCGATAGCTGTTATATTTGATGACATGGCTGCTGCGTTTGCAACAGTAGCTTTTGTGGCTTTTATTTCAATGTTAGTTGATCGTACCTATACAGCTACCCAATATGCTTTGCTAGCCTCTATTGGGACTGCTGGAAGAACTACTTTAGCCGCTTCATCAGGAGCCTTAGTCGACTGGTTAAATGGAGATTGGGGATTATTTTTCATAATCACTGCCGTAATGGTAATACCATCCCTAATATTCCTTTATATAATTAAAGATAAATTAAAATTAAATGGCTAAATATTCTAGTAATAATTTTCCTATAATTAATATTTATAAAAAACCGTCAAAAAAATCCGAAGTGGTTACTCAGATAATATTTGGAGAAAGTTTTTCAATATCAAAAAAAACTAAAAAATGGCTTAAAATTAAAATTAAAGAGGACAATTACAAGGGCTATATCCAAAATAAAAAGTATTCTGAATTTCTTAAGCCAACTCATAAGATTTTTAAATTAAAGGCAAAAATTTATAAATTTCCAAATTTTAAAAAAAAAACTAACGAATTACCTTTTTGCTCGAAAATTAGAGTCACAGAAGCTAAATCAAAATTTTTAAAATTCTCAAAGGGATGGATTGAAAAAAAAGATGTAAAACCTATTAATTTTAAGGAAAAAAATATCTTTAAAAAAATAAATATGTTTAAAGGAGTTAAGTATAAATGGGGAGGCAAAACTTTTAAAGGTATTGATTGCTCAGCTTTAATACAGATTTTTTTAAACTTTAATAATAAGTTTTGTCCTAGAGATGCGAGAGATCAGGTTAAGTTTTTTAAAAAAAATGTGAAATTAATTAATATCAAAAAAAATGACATAATTTATTGGAAAGGTCATGTCGCATTAGCCCTTTCAAAGAAAAAACTTATTCATGCATACGGGCCAAAGAAGAAAACAGTGATGATGAACATCGATCAAACTATTAAAAAAATTGAAAAAACTGCTAGGTTAAAAGTAATTGGAATTAAAAGACTGTAAAAGGCAAAGGCAGCTTCAGTCTCCCTCCACTGCCCTTAAATGCATTTTAATTGATTCGCTGAATTAGCTTAAGACTATTTTTAAATGATTGTGGATAGAAAAATGGCGGAGAGAGAGGGATTCGAACCCTCGAAACGGTTTCCCGTTTACACGCTTTCCAAGCGTGCGCCTTCAACCACTCGGCCACCTCTCCCTAGTTAAACTTAGAAAGTATTTTTACCATTTTTTCATTAAACATTTTGTTTGTTGGCAAATCATTTTTTTTAATTTCTTCACAAATATTTTGATAGTTATTTTTAATTTTACTAATAGTGTCTAATAAACTCTCTATATTTCTTCTAGAAACAAAAATACCTTTCTTATCACCTATTACATGGCTTATTTCCTCAAAAATAATCACTGGCCTTCTACGAGCTAAAGCTTCAAGCATTGCCATAGGGTGACCTTCTGTAAATGAAGGTAAAATAAATATATTATGATTATCGTAATATTGAATTAACTTTGATTTATTTTTTTCATTTTTTTTAACAAAGATATTTTTATAATTATTGTTAAATGAAGACTCTATTTCTTCTCCAACTATAGTTAAGGAAATATCGTTTTTATTTTTAATCAGATTTATTAAAGAGAAAATACCTTTTTCTTTTTTTATCCGGCCAACATATAATAATTTTATACTACTAATATCGCATTGACTTGTGTTAGCGAACCAATCTTGATCCAGCTGTGATGGAGATAAAATATCTCCTTTCCTTCCTTTTAATATATAATTTCTACAGCTGACTAAATTTGAGATTGAAGTTGAGATAACAAACATTAAGTGATAGATTAATGGTCCAATAAATCCAAAAATAGCTTTATACTCTCCATAGCCATCACTTCTCAAATAAACGACAGGTTTTTTACCAAGCAATCTTAAAAATATGCAAGCCAAAAAAGTATAGGGTGAAATTGAAATTACCAAATATTTGACACCATTATTTTTTGTAGAATTAAAAATTGCGATTAAAAAAGAAATAATTGAATTAAAGACTTTTATATTTTGAATATTAATTTCAAAAACTTTTTTTTTTTTTGATTTTCTCGCAATTAAATTTATATCAAAATTTTTACTCAGGCCTTCAGATGTAGATTTTATATCTTTATTGTCACAAAAATATTTACCATTATTTTCAAAAACACTTTCATTAGAAATTATAAATAGTTTTTGCATTATGTTTCTTTGTTGATCTTCAAAACTCCAATAAATGCTTCTTGTGGTATTTCAACTTTTCCAAATTGTTTTGATCTTGCTTTACCTTTTTTTTGCTTTTCTAAAAGCTTTCTTTTTCTATCTGTTGCGCCACCCCCATGAATTTTTGTGAGCACGTCTTTTTTAAATCCTTTAATTGACTCTCTTGCAACAATTTTTCCGCCAATAGCAGCCTGTACCGGTATCATAAAATTGTGTCTAGGTATCAAATCTTTTAGTTTTTCACATACCTGTCTTCCAGTTTTTTGTGCAAAGTCTTTGTGAATAATCATGGCCAAGGCATCTACTGGTTCTGCGTTAACAAGAATTCCTAATTTAACAAGATCTCCTTCTCTGTACTCTGAAATTTCATAATCAAAACTTGCATAACCACTCGAAACGGATTTTAGACGATCATTGAAATCAAAAACTACTTCATTTAAAGGTAGGTCATATGATAAAACCGCTCTTTTACCTGAGTAAGTTAAATTAGTTTGAATTCCTCTTTTATCTTGGCAAATTTTTATTATTGAGCCTAAATACTCATCTGGAGTAATTATTGTAGATTTTATCCATGGTTCTTCAATTTTTGTTATTTGAGATGGATCTGGCATGTTTGTAGGATTCTGTAAATTGACAACTTCACCTTTTATTTTATGTACTTTATAAATTACTCCAGGAGTAGTTGTAATTAGATTCACATCAAATTCCCTTTCAAGTCTTTCTGTGATTATTTCTAAGTGCAATAAACCTAAAAAACCGCATCTAAATCCAAGACCAAGTGCACTAGATGACTCCGGTTCGTAAGAAAAACTTGAGTCATTTAGTTTTAATTTAGCTAAACCATCTTTAAGTTTTTGATATTCAGAACTATCTACAGGGAATAATCCACAAAAGACTACTGGCTTACTAGGTTTAAAACCCGGGAGTGGAGTAGTTATAGGATTGCTTACATCACATATAGTGTCACCCACTTTTGTTTCTGATAGTGATTTTATTCCCGTAATTATGAAGCCTATTTCTCCAGAATTAAGTTCATCAATGTCAGTAGGTTTTGGAGTAAAAACTCCCACCTTTTCAATTATATATTCTTGATCATTTGACATTAATTTAATTTTCATGTTTTTTTTGATCTTTCCGTCAATTACACGCACTAAAATTACAACACCAAGATAACTGTCGTACCAACTGTCAACTAATAGAGATTTTAATTTTTCTTCTGTTTCCCCTTTGGGAGAAGGAAGATTATTTACAATTGCTTCTAAAATATCGTCAATTCCCTCACCTGTTTTTCCAGAACAAGAAATTGCATTTGTCGTATCGATTCCTACAACATCTTCTATTTCCTTTTTAGTTTTTTGAATATCTGATGCAGGTAAATCAATTTTATTAAGGACAGGAATTACTTCATGATTTATTTCTAAAGCTTGATAAACGTTTGCTAAGGTTTGTGCTTCAACCCCTTGGGTACTATCGACAATTAATAAAGACCCTTCACAAGCAGATAAAGATCTGCTTACTTCATATCCAAAATCTACATGTCCTGGAGTGTCTATTATATTGAGAATATACTCTTGGCCATTTTTTGATATATATTTAAGTTTAACAGTTTGAGCTTTGATTGTAATTCCTCTTTCTCTCTCAATATCCATTGAATCTAATACTTGCTGTTTCATTTCGCGATCAGAGAGACCTCCACATTTATGTATTATCCTATCAGCGATAGTTGATTTACCATGATCTATATGCGCAATTATCGAAAAATTACGAATTCTTTTTATATCTGACATTTAAGACCTAATTGTAGCGCCTGTTTTATCTTTAACTACATCAATAATTTTTTTTGTAATTTGATCTAAATCTTTTTCACTAAGAGTTTTATCGTTTGCTTGAAGGGTAACACTTATTGCAACAGATTTTTTTTCTTTTGGTATATTATCACCAACATATACATCGAAAGTTTTTACATCTTTAATAATAGATGTATCAATTTCTTTTATTATTTTTTCTAGTGCTCCGATTTTAAAAATTTTTTCAATTACAAAAGAAAAATCTCTTTCAGATTTTTGAAAATCAGATGCTTGGAAGCTCTTTTTAGTTTGTCTAATTTTTTTATTAGGCTCAATTATGTTTTTTAAAAAAATTTCTAGACCGTAAATGTTTGTTTCTTTGAAATCTAGTTTTTTTATAATTGCTGGATGTATCTCTCCGAAGTATGCAAGACAAGGTCCATCTTCTGACTTAAAAGTTACAGACCCGGATCTGCCTGGATGGTAGTACGGTCTTGTATTATCACTTATAAAAAGATGCTCTTTGGAAATTCCAATTTCCATTAAAGTTTTAATAACATCACTTTTCATATCAAATACATCAATTGCTCTCTCTTTTTCAATCCAGCTTTTTCTATTAACTTTTCCTGATTTTAAAGCTCCAACTATAATTTGTTGCTCACCAGGATTTTTACCAAAAAATGTTGGCCCAATTTCAAATAATGAAAGATCCTCATACCCTCTGTCTTGGTTGTTTTTAAGATGAATCGCAAGATTTGAAAATATAGATCTCCTTAAAACATCTAAATCTGATGAGATAGGATTATAAATTGTAATTTCTTTTTCCCCTTTTGAAAATTGTTTATCGATTTTAGAGTCTGTAAATGACCAAGTAACTGACTCTAAATATCCCTTAGAAGCAAGTGCTCTTTGAGAGAGATGAAACAATTTTTGTTTAAAGTTAAGAGTTTCGTTATCTCTTTTTCTTTCCGGTTCAATAAGCTCAATATTGTTAAAACCTTTAATTCTTATTAATTCTTCAATCAAATCAACATCTTGATTGATATCTGGTCTCCAAGATGGAATTTCTACTGATAAGTTGGTTTTATTTTTTTTACATTTAAATCCTAAAGATGATAGTATCTTTTGCGCTTCAACAGTTGATATTGGTATACCAATTAAATTTTTAAAATTATCGATCGCAAATTTAATTATTTTATTTTTTTGAGAATTTTTCCCAGTAATGCTGAATTTACTAGCTTGCCCACCACATATTCTTGTAATTAATTCAGTAGCAATCTCCAAGCCCTCTACAACAGAGTTTGGGTCAATGCCTCTCTCAAATCTATACTTTGCATCTGTGTTTATAATTAAATCACGTGCTGTTTTTCTAATAGATTTAGGTGTAAAATAAGCTGACTCTAGAAGAATATTTTTAGTATTAAATTCAGTCGAAGTTTTTTTTCCACCAATTATGCCTCCCAAGCCTAGCACGCTTGACTTATCAGATATTACACACATTCCTTTCTTAAGTTTATATTTCTTATTATCTAAAGCTTCAAATTCCTCGCCTTCTTTTGAGTCTCTAACAATAATTTCTTTATCTATTTTATCAGCATCATAGGCATGTAAAGGCCGATTTAAATCAAACATTACATAATTTGTTATATCAACTACTGCTGATATGGGTTTTAAGCCAATTGATATGAGTTTGTTTTTTAACCACTCTGGACTTTCCTTGTTGTTTATATTTTTTATGTAACAGCTACCAAAAGACAAACATCCTTGATTTGGATCTTTAGTAATTGAGGTTTTTATTAAGTGTTTTGCAGTTTGATTAATTTTTTTCTTTTTAATTAAATTTAATTTTCCTATCCCTGTAGATGATAAATCTCTAGCAATACCTCTAACTCCTAAGCAATCAGCTCTATTAGGGGTTATTGCTATATCAATAGCTCGTTCAGATTTTTTTTTAAAATAACTTTTTCCAATTTCTTTATCTTTAATGTTTAACTCAATTATTCCATCACTTTCATTTGATAAATTCAATTCACTTTCTGAACATAACATCCCTCTAGATTCTACACCTCTAATCTTGGCTATTTTTAATTGAAATTTTGTTTTAGGAATAATTGCTCCTGGTGGTGCATAAATAGTTATGAGGCCATCTCTGGCGTTAGGTGCTCCACATACAACTTTTAAAATTTTACTTCCACCAATATTAACATCACAAACTTTTAATTTATCTGCATTAGGATGTTTTTCAGCTTTTATTATTTTTGCGATCTTAAAATCACCTAGTTCTCCTGAATTTTCTTTAATCCCCTCAACCTCTAAACCAATGTTGGTGAGTTTGTTTATAATTTCTGTTTCATTAGCTTTGGTTTTTAAATGTTCTTTTAGCCAGGGAAGAGTTATTATCATTTGCTTAAGCCCCTATAGTTTGTTGGGACATCTAATGGATCAAAACCGAAATGACTTAACCAACGGTAATCTGTTTCAAAAAATGATCTTAAATCATTTATTCCATATTTAAGCATTGCCAAACGATCAATGCCCATTCCAAATGCAAATCCTTGGAATTTTTTCGGATCAACCTTTGCATTCTTTAAAACATTAGGATGAACCATCCCGCATCCCAAAATTTCCAACCATTTATCACCCTCTCCAATTATGATCTTATCATTTTCAATTTTATATCCGATGTCTACCTCTGCTGAAGGTTCGGTAAAAGGAAAGTGACTTGGCCTGAACCTCATTTTTACATTCTTAACTTCAAAAAATTCTTTTATAAAATAATCTAGACATCCTTTCAAATGACCCATTGTAATATTTTTATCTATGTGAAGGCCTTCGAGTTGATGAAACATTGGCGCATGGGTTTGATCACTGTCACATCGATAAGTTCTTCCAGGAACAATAATTTTGAAAGGAGGCTTTCCATCTAACATTGCTCTTATTTGCACTGGTGAAGTGTGTGTCCTTAATAGTAATTTTTTATTTTTGTCTAAGTAAAAAGTATCATGCATATCTCTAGCAGGATGATCTTCGGGCGTATTTAAAGCTGTAAAGTTATTATACTCTGTTTCAACGTCTGGACCTTCGGCAACAGAAAATCCAATCTCAGAAAATATAGATGAAATTTCATCTATCACTTGTGACACTGGATGAATTTTACCTTGTTGAAATGGTCTTATTGGTAAAGTTACATCAATTTTTTCATTCTTTAGCTTTTTGTTGATTTCAGAATTTTCTACTTCAAAAGTTTTTTGATCAATTTGGCTAACTAGGTCTTCTTTTATTTTATTTAATTTTGTAGCGAATTCTTTTCTTTTTTCAGGGTCTAAAGAACCTAAAGTTTTGAATTGTTGAGTTATTTGTCCATTTTTTCCGAAGAACTCGGTCTTTATATTTTGCAAATCATCTTTATTTTTTGCAGCATCGATCTTTGCATTAAAAATAGAATTTATTTTTTCTAAATCACTCATTAGGTAATTGATTTTTTATATTATGTTGAAGTTAAATCAAAGACCCTTTTAATTAAGGGAGGATTGAACCTTTTTTACTATAGATTTA
>MDTG01052740.1_pt1 | contig 17460 bp, 25 predicted proteins | sample 811421 | NCBI WGS metagenome assembly MDTG01 (sample SAMN05326645, study PRJNA326480) | marine metagenome | isolation source: seawater | place: Pacific Ocean: South East | collected 2011
TGGACTGTAAAACCAAATTTTCCTCTTGAATAAACAATCCATAGTTTATTCAAAGTTTTCAAATCAATAATAGGTATAGATTCAACCTCAGAGAAATAAACATATCCTCTTGTTACAGCCTTCTCACCAGCAAGCTCTCTAAGTTTTGAACTTGTAAACCTATCCGCATCTTCAAAACTTTCATTTAATAAATATTGCTGTAGAGGTGAATAATCAAACCCGATCTCAGATGGAGCTGAAAACCAAGATGAATCCTGGCAATCAAGATTGTTTTTTATGAAATTTTGATCTTTTTTATGAATAAGTTGCAAAATAAAACCAGGAGCCCAGTCACAAAGAAGATTATCGAAACCAGACATCAAAGATGACTCGAGCCCTAGAAGCTCATCAACTCGTACTTCCAAAGAAGTTAAGAGACCAAGTCTTTTCCTTTCTGAAGCTGTTCGAAAAGACTCCAATAACTCCTTTATGCTTTCTTTCTTTTGATGTGGTTTTGCTTCAGTCATAATCTAACTCCGGCCTAGAATGACCTAAGCACTAATACTATGTCAGATAAACCTCCCAATTCAGTTTATCCCGTAACGGATTTTCGGAATTTAACCAATCCAACTATTGATGTAAGAAGTCCAAGCGAATATTCACAAGGGCATTGGCCAGGTGCTATTAATATTCCTTTGTTTACTGACAGTGAAAGAGAAACAATAGGAAAAAGCTATAAAAAGGAGAGTCGCTTAAAAGCAATATTTAATGGTCTGAAAATAACCATACCAAAAACCAAAAAATTACAAGAAACACTCCTTCAAACAACTAAGAAAGAAGAGCAAGAAAATAAATCATTACGAATATATTGTTGGCGAGGTGGAATGAGATCAAGTTCTCTTGCTTGGCTCGCTCGAACAATTGGTATTAAGACTTATTTACTTAATGGTGGATACAAAAGTTACAGAAAGTGGGTTCTAAATCAATTTGAAACTGATTTACCAATAAGACTAATCGGAGGTAAAACAGGAACAAGGAAAACAGATCTACTTAATCACATCAACAATAAAAATATATTTGTAATTGATTTAGAAGGAATAGCTAATCATAGAGGAAGTAGTTTTGGTTCATTAGGAATGGCAAAACAACCATCAACCCAACAATTTGAAAATATCCTTGCAGAAGAAATTGATAAATTCCACAAAAGTAATGCTAATGAGATTTGGATAGAAGCTGAAAGCTCTAACCTAGGGAAATGTCGCATTCCAAATAGCTTGTATACAAAAATGAAAAATGCACCAATCCTAGAAATAATCAAGACAAAGAATGAGCGAATAGATAATTTAGTCAATGTTTATAGTCAAAACACTCAAAATGAATTAAAAGATGCTGTAAATAGAATAAGCAAAAGATTAGGTCCACAAAGAACAAAAGAAGCATTAGTAGCTATTGAAAAAAAAGAATGGGCAAATGCATGTATAGCTATGCTTGATTATTACGATAGATGCTATGAATACGAACTTAAAAAAACAGAAAATATTAATTCAATTGATCTTACTGGACTAAATCTAAAATCATCATTGATCAAAATCTTAAATGAGAAGCTCAATCCCTTATAGTTTTAAATAAGAATATGTCTATTAACACTCAAAGTGAAATGACTAAATTCAATAATGTAGTAGGAATCCAATTTATCAGAGGGGAAAACGAAAAAGATCATCCTGAAATACGTTTATATAGAAATTTTGATGGCAAAAAAGGTCACGCGATATATAAATTTTATAAGCCTAAAACAATAACACTGGAGAATTTCAATTCAATACAGAAAATGTACCTAATTGATGAAGAAGGTGAATTATCAACAAGAAAAATAGATGTAAGTATTACAGATAAAAACATTCCAGAAGTTAACTCTACATATAGTTGGAATTCAGAAAAAGAATTTGAAAGATTTATTCGTTTTTCTAAAAGGTATGCAAATTCCCTTGCTAAATATTAATCTTTTATAATTTGAAACCAACTACCTTATTTTCTATAGCAGCTTTAATTATTTCCATATTAATCTTATGGAGTTTAAAAGAAATAATAATACTATTTTTTGCTTCAATAATAATTGCAATGGCATTGTGTACTATTACAGGGAAAATTCGAAATTTGTTAAGAATACCAAGGTGGACTTCAGTAGGAATAACGCTAGTTTCAATAATATTAATTTCTAGCTTTTCAATAGTAATAATAATACCACAGTTTACAAGTGAATTTCAAGAATTAATCAATCAAATACCCTCAGCTGTAAGTAAATTATGGGAACTATCAATAAATACATTTTTTGATATTACAGAAATAATATATAAAGATAACAATCCTAATTCTTTTAACAGATCAATTTTAGCGAATAATCTTAGCATGATTCCAGATGGAGGAACACTTGCAAATGGTGTCACAGATAGTATTACGAAACTAATTAGTTTAGTTGGCAATGTAGGAACAGGAATTCTTCAATTATTTTTCATAATATCAGTTGGTCTAATGATAACATTACAACCAAGTTCATATAGAGAAGTAGCTATATTATTAGTACCATCATTTTATAGAAGACGCGCAAGAAGTATTTTATTAAAATGTGGAAACGCTCTAAGCAACTGGATGAGCGGAGTTGTACTCAGCTCAATATGTGTGGCGATACTTGTTTCTATTGGACTATATTTATTAGGAATAAAATTAGTAATTGCCAACGCTTTAATCGCAGGGATTTTAAATGTTATACCAAATGTAGGCCCAACAATAAGCACCATTTTTCCTCTTTCGGTCGCATTGCTAGATACACCATGGAAATCACTCGCAGTTCTAGGCTTATATATACTAATTCAAAATATTGAAAGCTACATAATAACTCCTTCAATCATGCAAAAACAAGTTAAGTTACTTCCAGGTCTAACAATTACTGCTCAGTTTATATTCACTATTCTTTTTGGTCCACTTGGTTTACTATTAGCGATTCCGATGGCTGTAGTAATTCAAGTATTGGTTAAAGAAATAATTATTCATGACATATTAGAGAGGAATCATTTCACAAGTCATAATTAAAATAAAAAATATAAATTTTTTATTATTAAATAAGATCAATTAGCTTTTCTAGATAAAATTTTCCACTTAATCTATCGAAGTTTTAATTTTACTTAATTATTTGGCTATTAAATATTAATTAATCAAATCAATCATCAAACTCTGGCTTAGGTTTCTTTTTAACTTTGCCGGAAAGTAATTGATGTAGAGCATCTAAAGAATTATAGACCTCTTTCAGTTCAGACATTTCAGGCAGCAGGCCATGCTGTCCAAGCATTTGATCCAAGTCTCGAAGTTCTTGCCTGATATAACGCAAATGCGAACTAACTTCCTCTCTCTTACTTGTAGACATTACAAAATAGATTGACTGCTATTAAGCTCAACTTTAGCCTAAGATAAGAATATTAAGCATATATAAATTTACAAAGTTTATAAACCCACAATTTGTTAACAGACTTTCAAGCTAGTTAAATACTTAAAACATATATCTATTAATTAGCTGAAAATCAGTGAGATCTGAGGTTCAAAAAAAGAAAGCAGAAAATTCAAGACCTTATTCCCAAGGCTTCTTACTGTTTTGTAAAAAAATAAGAAATATACTACTCCATCTCTTAAATATGGCTAAAAATAAAGGTATGGATCTAAAAAAAAGAAAAGACTTCAACTTGAAGCTAGGTAATCTAATTCTAGCGATATTCCTTGCTACGGTCCCAACAGCAATCACATATGGAACACTTAGTATTCATGGACTGAATATATGTAGAACACTTAGCACTAAAGTAAGTTATTCAAATAAAATCAAAGAAACTTGTGATGAAGCTGCCTGGAATACTACAAAGAGTTATATACTATTAATAGGATTTTTTATCACTTTGCCAACTTGGATGTGGTTTTATTTGTCCTCAAAGAAAAAAGAAATCAGCAGTAAGTAATTAATCATGAAGACAAAAAACTAGAGAAAGGAAAATCAAATAATTTTCCTTGGTTAATTGATTTTGTTCTTTGATTTTTTAAAGATAAGCTTTTAATATCTGGTTCCCTACTGAAACTTAATTTAAAAGAATCAGTTTTTGTTTTAAAAGTCTCCTTAAGAAGGTAATCAGAAGAAAACATACCTGGACCCAACAAAATTATTGAAAAAGCAGATGCAAAATAAAGCGCTAAAAGCTCCAACAAATATATATTAAAACCAGAGGTAGCAATAGCATGGTAGATAGCAACACTCATAGTTCCAAGTATTGCGGTTGCACCTAATCTAGTAAAAAGCCCAAGTATCAATAACCAACTACCACCTATCTCAGACCCTGCTGCTAAATAAGAGAGAGTAATAGGGAAAGGCAAGTGAAGGGGACGAACGAAAGCATCTGCAAAATTATTGATATCATTTAATTTTTCGAAACCATGATGGATTAATAGCGCTCCAGTAAATACTCTTAAGACAAGAAAAGCAAAATCCTTGAAAATTGGTTTATAAAAAATCGAATTAAGCAATTTAACCTAAGTCAAGTAAGAGAACTTTAGTTGTCTTAGGGTATAAAGCGTGGAAATAAAACAAAAAAAAATTACGATAAAAAGTATTAATATCCACAAAAAGGTTCCGATCATTTATGTAAAATGTAAAAAATACCATACTGAAATTGAACACATCACTACTTGCTGCAACAGCTGCTGTGGGTCTAATAGTGGTTTCGATACCGGTATTAATTGCATCTCTTAGTTAAAAATATAATTATCCTAGGATAATTATATTTAATGATTTCTATAAAATTAATTCGAAAAGTGCTTAATGCAAGCACACTGAATTACCTGCTATCCACCCACTAGTCCAGCAATGTTGAAAATTAAACCCACCTGTAACGCCATCAATATCTAATACCTCTCCTGCAAAAAACAACCCCTTACATATCTTACTTTCCATAGTTTTAAAATTAATTTCCTTAAGTGATACTCCACCAGCAGTTACAAATTCCTCTCCAAAAGGACCTCGGCTGTTTATTGCATAACTTTTAATTATTAAACATTTTACTAAAGACTCTTTTTTATGCTTGGATAATTCAGACCATTTTAATTTATTATCAATTTTCTCGTTTAAAAGCAGAGCTTTCCACAAGCCTCTAGGCAAATGATTAAAAGGCTTACTATTTAATACAAACTTCTTACCGTTTTCTAATTTATATAAATCAATTCTTGAACGCACCTCATTCTCACTCATACAAAGCCAATTTATTTTTAATTCACCTATATATTTATTATCGTGTAGATTTCTTGCACTAAAAGCAGAAAGACGCAAAATCACTGGTCCACTAAAACCTTTATGAGTTATAAGTATGGAGCCAGTTTCAATATATTTTTTTTTACTAACAGTAAGTATTGTGTGAACATTTAAAGTAATACCTGAACAAGATTCCAATGATTTTTCAGAAGTAGATAAAGAGAAAAGAGATGGAACAGGCGGGACAATTGAGTGTCCAAGACTTTTCGCTAACTTGCGTCCACTAGGGTGACCACCAGTACTAATTAAAATATTTTTTGTATAAAAATATTTATTTCCTTTAACTAATATAGTAAATCCTTCATTAGTTTTATTTATTTGCTTTACATGAGAATTAGTTAATACTTTTACTCCAAGTTCTTGTGCCAAATCTCTCAAACATTTAATAACATCATACGAAGAATCAGAACAGGGGAAAACACGTCCATCCTTCTCTATCTTAAGACTAAGTCCTCGACTTTGGAACCAATCAAAAGCTTCCTTTGTGGAAAATCGATTAAATAAACCTATTAGTTGTTTTTCACCTCTAGGGTAATTATTTACTAAATCAGAAACCTCCTCACATGAGTTAGTTAAATTACATCTACCACCACCACTAATTCTAACTTTTTCCAATATTTTTGAGGTGCTTTCTAGAATTGCAATAGATCCAAGTCCATTAGTAGCAGCTGTAATTGCCCCCATAAAGCCAGAGGCACCTCCACCAATAACGACAAGATCTGAAATCATCAAATAAAAAATCTATTTTAATAAAATAATATATACAAATTATATATATTACTTTTATTTATTAAGGCAAAGATAAATTCTAAAATAATAGAAGTACATGATTTAACATAAATTAAGGAAGAGATTAAATATCGAAAGGCATTGTCTTGATACGCAGTTCAATTTTTTATTTAGTTCTTTTTTGATGTATCTTTGCAAAATATAAAAAAAACAATATGGCTGGGCCAAAAAGGGATGAAGCCAAGTCTATCCTCTCCTATGTAAGGCAAGAGCTTAGATACATGGATGAAGATCTTAGAAACGACGGTTTATTACCAGAACTATCTTCACTAAGATCAGTATATGAACAACTATCAACACTACTAGAACTTTCAGACGGTAGGAGAAAAAAGAAAGAGAAACCAGAATTTCCTGACGACAAAAAAAAATTATAAAATGCTCTTAATAAGTTAGATATATTTTTAAATCATACGTTTACCAAATAAAGCTATAAAGATTTTTTTTGCTTTATTTTTCTTTTTTATTATAAGAGTAGTCCAATAGTATATTGTGAATTTAATATCTCCTAATGATTCAAATCAAGAAATAGCTCTTTTATTGTTGAACAAATGCCTAAAAGACACACAATCTCTGGTAGTGAAGCTAATCTTCTAAGTCCTATCCATCACATTCGTTTTTGGGAGAAAGGAGAAATGGCTTACTCGGCACTAAAAAAAATAAATGAGCTTAAAGCTAATAATGAATTGGGTAACGCTGAAACAATGTTGGCTGAATGGATTTTTTAAATAATCAAACATCAAGAAATAAATAAAATATTTTGAATTCAACCAAAAGGTAAAGTAAATTATAGTTTTATCTAATAGGTATGCCCTCCATAAGAAAAAGGATTGGCTATCTTCCTTCACTTAATATTCATGAGATAATAGCCAACATTGCAAAAAATGAAAAACTAAGCCAATCAAAGGTGGTAGGAATATTAGTTGAAGAGGCACTAATAGCTAGAGGTGTATTTGATCAGCAAAATACACATTGTTTAATTGATAAAAGCAGTTATATCAATGATACTAATATCAATAATTCTGCGTTAAAATTTAGTGATCTTGATGAATTAATTTCAGATAAAGGTATCACATACAATAAAAAAAAGTATACTCAAAAATCAAATAATTCCTTATCGGAGTCGATAGAAACTGATAATGAAGATTTATTTGAGCAGTTCAAACAATTTATTCTTTTCCAAAAGATGAAAGAAGAGAACAAATAAAATATTTTAAAATTGGTTTTTATTTAATCATTCTCCAATTCACTAGAAATCAAAAAGAGTTAGGAAGAAGAAAAAGAATGTAGAGATCAACAAAAAACACGCATAAAGCAAACTTATGCACTAGAACTTAAATATATAAGTTCTTCTAACGATTACTCATCTGGTTTTTTTTTATAAGAAATCCTAAATATAATCATGACTTCAACAACAACTCGTCCAAAATCAAATTCATCCAATCTCCTTGAAGAAGCGTTAAATCAACCTCCTATTGGAGAAACCGCTAATTTCGCATGGAACGCTACACCTCTTGGTATTGCAGCTATTTATAAAGGAATTTCTCCTTCAAAACCACCTTATGATCAAGCAATTAAAGAAGGTGAGGAGTTAGCAATGGATTTAAGTAGAGAAGAGAAAGAATTCCATCTAACTCAAAAAGGTTTAGCACTAATTTTCTACTCTTAAATTTAGAAAACAATTATTAGCTAATTTTAAATAAATGAATAAAATTCATTTATCTTCTACAGAAGAGTCAATAACCCATTCATCGTTTATGCCAAGTAGAACAAGAGCTTTGTCCTCCCAATCTGTATCAATAGACCAATCGTAAGGGACATCTAGAGATAATGTTATTTCATTTAGATTCTTTTTATAAGTTTTACTTTTTGGCAAAATATTGGTAGAACAATTGTTTTCAGGTAGGAAAATATCATCGGAAGTCGTATATTCTTGATAGCCTAAACTCTTTATATTCTCCTCATATTTAAGCTCTAATCTTATATTAAAACAATGTGCTTCATCCCAGTCAGAATAATGATCAAAATAATTATCCCAAGAATTTGTCATTAAAAAGTCTCAATGCCTAATCATTACCTAAATTTAAAACCATTAGCATTATTTTTCAATCAATAAGTTAAAAAATATAAAACTAACGATATTAAAGAATTTTGTCATATATATCAAAATGAAATAAAAAATTAATTAATTCGTAAACGTAAGAAAATTAAAATCATTAAGGACCCAGGTACCTAAAGTAAGAAGGCCAAATCCAGAAACGAACATTAATAGGGAAGCTAATTTATACCGGCCAGCCTCAGATACTCTTCTAAGCAAAAAGGTTTCTTCAGCAAAAGAGCTAATTTGAGGTTGAGTTTTTTGAACTGTTTTTTTTCTGGATGAAGAAAACATCTTTTATACAATCAATAACAATAAATTAATTGAAATTCCGATCAACCGCGAAGAATCAATCGACATAAAAACTCAATAGCCAAAAAGAAAGGTGTGACACTTGTTAAAATCATGCGATAGACCCTAGTAACTTAGAAGACATGAAGCTTAAACTTAAAGCACGGCAGAACATCAAGAAAACTCAAAGAAACAAAAGTCTCAGGAAGAATAAATAGCAATCAAAGGCAATGAAGGACAGCAAAAAAGAAGCAAGCAAAAAGCAGCTTCACAAATATTTATAAATACGTTACAATAGTAAACAATGGTTAATATTCGTTCACAAAAGGGGCGAGATCGAAAGCCATTGATTTAGCTATTAAAGGCATTGATAGCTAAGAGTCTGTTCTAAAAACCTATTTCTTTTCTCAAAACAATGGAAATGAATCCTTACAAGCCTTTAATTCAATACTACGAGGGTTTAAACGAAAAAATTGTCTCAATCAAAATGTCATTAAGTAAACTTTATTTAAAAATTAGTCTAGTTAAAGCAACTACATAATAAATACAATTAAAAAATAAATATTTAACTAGTCCAAAGTGAAAATTATAAAAATTTTACATTAGATTTACTACTATTAATCTTAACAACCTTAAGCGAGTAAATAGACTTAGACTTTTAGAATGTTTTCTAATGAGTTTAATTTGCCAATAGTTGACACATCTGTTTCAACTATTGGGCAGATGTTGTTTTTCTTATATATTTCCAATAACTTCTTGATAAAGCTATTTGCATATTCTAATGATTCCAAAAATTCATGAGAACAATATACTCCTTTCCACGGCCTATACTTGAACCTAGCTAAAAATTGTCTTGAAGGTATTAAGATACTACCAAATAACATAATATTGTCTTTTACTAAATAAGATTTATTAGACGAAGTTACTATATTTTTTAATGTCTGAATCCTATTTTCAAGAACTATTAAATCTGTTCCAAATTGTAACCAAATAGATTTTACAAGTCCTGATTGAATTTTTTTCTCTAACTTTATAATCTCTTCTTCAAACAAAAAACCTGTTAAATAGGGATTAAAGGCAACACCTATGGAGAAGTCACTATTAGAAAAAGTAGTATTATCCCTTAGGTAACTTAAAGTTGAAACAGAGTTTAATGTTGATCTTTTTTGAGAACCAGAAATAAGTAGGACTTCTTTAACACCCAGGCTTTTGACAAATTCTAGAAAGTTAATGAATGAATTTAGCGTATTAAATCTATTTCTTTTGAATTCATGTAGAATACTAAAATGAGGTATTAGATCTAAACTTGGGAACTCTTCTTTTGATATTTTAATTGAATCTAATAAGAAATCTTTTTTCAAGTTATTTTTACATGGTATATTAATTTTATTAATATTAATTTTCTGATAGAAAGAGAGTAATAAGCGAAGCTCTTCAAATGACTTAAAAGATATTTCTATCCTTATATTAGTTAAATCAAATATCATTTCATTCATTTTTTATATAATAAAATTGAATTAATAAAAAATAAATTCTATCATGTAAAAGCAAATCCAAACAAGCCTGATAAAGATGAATGGATTAAGGTTTAATTTTAATAGATAAAATATTTATATAAAAATAATTTTATATCTTAACCATTTATATTTGAGTTTGTTTTTACTCTCTATATCTTCAAGAGAACGATAATAGTAATCGTTCCAAGAATCAGAAGGATTTCCCATGAAAATCATTAAATAAAGGGGATATTCATCAGAATCAGAGGCTTTACGTAAATCATATCGAAATAAGAATGTAAGTTTTCTATCGCAATAGCTATACCAAGCTCAAACATAACGTACTCCTTAGGAGGTTGATCCATTAACCATTGGAAAAAGCGCCTCAGAATCTATTAAATCTCTAAATTTTGAACACGCTACTTTATTCGCCAAGCCTGGTTGGAAAGGTCAACATCGCTCTTACAAAAACAGTCTCAAAACCCTCACCCCACATAGATTCAAGTTTGGTGATAAATTTAGGTAAAAAATTTTCTCTCTAATAATCAGAGAAGCCGGATAAATTGTTTTATAGTAGAGATTTTATCATCTAAAAATTAATATTAATTATTTTAGATATTGAGTTATCAAAAGTATTTTATAGTCAAGTTTTTAAACTAATTTTCTAATTTATTGAATTGATTAGTATCATTATTAATATTAGAAAAGCGCTCATTAGCATCTTTTACCAATAAAAGTGATAAATCCTTCACATTATAAATAAAATCTTTTTGATTTAGATACATTTTATTTATTACTTCTTTAATCTCTATTTTTGAAGTCGTATTAGATAACAACAGAACTGAAGTCCATCCACCAACTACAGCTGAGAAGACTAGAATCAAGTTTGAGATTTTATTTAACGTATTTAGCAATTTATACAAACAAAAAAACTATCCTATGATAACTACTTCAAATGTGAATGCACATTTAAACTGCTTATTAAAGAACTATCTCTTAAAAATCGTATTAGAAATGAAAGACATAGCTGAATCATTAAGCAGTCTTAATCCTTTTAATATCCAATTCAACCCAATTTGATGAAATCAATTGATTCCATGTCTTAAGCGAGTCTTTTTTCGTAACCTTTCTTCTACTCTTAAACTCCATAGGCTTACCGTTTGGGAATACACCCCACATATCAATAGTAAAGTCTGTTCCAATATGATTATTGGATACCTTCTTAAAATCAAAATGAATGGCCCATTTTTTGTGAGGATCAATAAGCCAACCAATGGGACCATCTAAGTTTTCTATCTTAGCCATTAAAAAAAAATATCTTAATTTTGGTTTTAATTAAAAAACAAGCCTTCGTCAAGTCTAAGGACTGAAAACGAAGTTAAAAGAATAGTAATAATTAAAAGAAAATGAATTCAAACATAATCCAAAAAGATTCTATAAAGGTCAAATAGGCTAGGCATAGAGCTATGTTTCGCATTAAATTAAGTTATTTTTTTTATTCTTCATTAGATATATTTTAAAATCTTGCAAAACCATTTAATTTCCATAATTGGCAAAACCATTTTCTTCCTTTGCAGATAGTAAAGAATAATTATTTAAAAAAGTTGAAAGAGAAATACTCTTTTAGAAGAATAGATATAATAATGTTATCTAATAAAAAAAAGAGAAAGATGTCCTATGAGGCTGGGAGCACCGAATGTAGAGGGTTGATAGAGGCAAAAGAAAGCCTCATAAAAGCCATGAACTCTCTTGGATCTATTAAAAATCTAGATCATATCCAGAAAACATTACGCGACATTTATAACGAATTAGAACAACTGCATGAATCCAGGAGAATTGAAGAATCAAACGATATAAATTGAGTAGACATAATGATGAAATATTCAAAGTATTCATAGAAATAACTTAGTTGTATTTATTAATTAAATCTTAGAACTAATTAATAACATTATACAAACTAATAACCACAGATTAAACATATAGATTTTGATTTCTACTATGAATATAATCAAAAGGAGAGGCTTGAGAAGATACAAAGTCAGATAAATATATTTTAATAGACACTCTCAATAAAATTTCTTTTCTGATAGTATAAATAAAATTAATAGATTAGATGTCAATACAAGATAGGAATATCTCTAAATTAGAAGATCTTGATAATTTGAGATCTGCACCCATCTTGAATAAAAAACAATCAGATATACTGTTAAAACAAGTTGAAAATTTTATCTCTAAAGCAGATTGGATAACAATAGGTGTTATGTCCCCTTCATTAAAAAAAGGACTTAATGCAGTTAGGAGAATAGAAGAAAAGTTTAAATATAAAGAGATGAAATGTATAACCTTACCAAGCTCAAATGGTCCAATATTTTTGAAAGCGAATCAAAAGACAGGTGAAATTCATGCAAGGTTAGAGTATGGATTAGGAGAAGGTATATTAATTAGTTGTCAAAATGATGATAAATCATTAACAGCAAAAACAATTGGGCCATTCCCGTTAGATTTTTTTAATTAGAAGTAATAATTAATAGCTCATAATTTAGGCTTCTTATCTAAAGTAAATAAGTATAAAATCAAAAAAAAACAAAAAAATGCTAAAATATTTATAAATGCTATGCTAATTTCTATAATATAAATTAATTTTTTCTAAATTACTAAAATTAAATTTAGTAATTAATCAAATCTTTAACTCCTATAAACCAAATATAAAAATCTAATAGATACAACTTCTAAAATAAATGGATAAAGAAAGAGCTAAGTTTTATCAATCAGGGGATGGCTCCTATTTTTACTCAGCTGATGATGCCTCCAAGTGGGACCTTTTAGACAGGATCGGGCAACTCAACCTACTGCATGTATTAAAAAAAGAGTGGGAGCCTGAAGAGACAAGCCAAAGTAAATTAAGAAAAGCACTTCAAGAAATAAACATTGATGAGTTTGAGGATTTCATGGCAGATATCCTTGGAATATGTGAGTCATTCGAAGAAATGGTATATGAGTTTGAGGGCAACATAAATTTAAGTCCAGAATATTTAGAGAGGGTTTACCCAGAAGAAAAAGAAAGTCTTAAAAAGTTAAAACGACAAATCAGAGAACATAAAGAATGGAAAGAGAAGCATCAGGCTTCATATTCTTTTCTTACGAGAAAACTTCTAGAAAAGAAAGAAACAGACAACAATGACCAAAGCATTTAACTTCTTTTTTAATTATTTCTTAGATTAAAAATAGGAGAAACTTAGAGAAAAAAAATTATTTTTTAAATCGTAATGTTGTCTACTAACTGATTCTACTCCACTTATCTTGATAGGGAAGTTGATAGTCTTCTTTATTCATCGGAATCCAACTCCAATCTGTACATATAGAAATTTGATAAGCAATTATATAAAGAGCTAGAATTGCATTAAACAAATTAATATGAGTGATAGGTATATCCAAGATTTATATTTAGTTAAATATATACTAACTAATTTCCGTAAGCTATTGAGCCACCAGTCAACAAAGTGGCCATCAACGAAACTAATGAATAAATTTAAAATGCATTAGGAAAATAAATTATTTTTATACTAGTTAAATAGTTATTAATTTTTATGCATCGATATTTTCACAATTATACGTTCAACTGTTATTAGTTAATGGGACTGTTGGATGGTCAGAAGGATCATCATTTAAAATAGGAGCACATACCTGGCGGCAGGACATTCCTTGTTCATCTTCAATACAAACCTCTAAACATTCAAAATATCTATCCTGTGCTGTTTTCATATTTTCAAAAATAATAGTAATTAAATATACTATTAAAAGATTATTTTTACTGATAAATTAACAAAACTTTTTTAGGTAAATGCACTTATCGAAGCTCTTTTAAATGAAATAATATTTCCGAAGATTTATTATTTGCATCACAAGCTAATACACATTGTGTTAATTCTTTATTTGCAAGAAGGTCAAGAATCCTAGCCATATCAATAGAAGAAAGCTCTCCATCAGAACTCCATTTTAGCGTAGTTTTTCTTTGAATGGGTTTGCTCATGTCCCTCAAATAAAGCTAAGCTACAGTTAGCATATTATTGAATAATTCTAATTTATTTTTATATTATTTTTATTTTCTAAGATAAAGGTAGGTATAAATTACTTTTAACCTTGACTTTCGTTTCTCGCAACTTGCCCTCAAGCTCAACGTCTTATAAATAAATCAAATGTATAATTTAACTCATAGATTATACATTTGATTTATTATTTTAGTAGAAGAACAATTATTCAGCAGTTGAAAGAGAGAAATCCTCAAAATGTTCTTTTTTATTTTGATTTTTTTGTAATTTTATTTTTATATCCTTTAGATAAAATTTTGAAAATTGCTGAGTTTTTTGTTCTTGCATTGTAAGAATAAAGATTTAAAACCGCTAAAATTAAATTTAGAAGTAATTAATTCTTGTTGAGTGAATTAAAAACCAATAAAAATATAGCGAGAAATAAATAGCAATGCGAGTGAAAACCGAACAAAGAATAGCGTGTTAGAATATTTAATTTTATTTTGGATATTTAAAACGCAATTCTCAATATCAAAATAAATAGAAGATTCACAACAAATAAAAAATTAATATTTAATTATCTTGATAGAAAAATATAAGAAAATTATGTTAAGAGAATTATATCTAACATCTCAAAAGAAGTTTGATCTTCATTATTAAGTTTCACTCAAATTAATTTAGGCCTAGCATTGTTTCATAATTCTAGTTAACTGACCTTGTCCAAGTCTTTGAAGGTTTGTTTTTTTTATCACCTTTTAATATAAAAACCATCAGCAAAGGCGCAATCCCCATTAATGGAACAACAAGATTCATTGCGTAGTTATGGGTTTCTTCCATGTCAAAGAAAAAACAGTATTTTGATTCTAATTAAATTAGAACATATGTTAATGCGTAAAAATTCTTATCATGAGAATTAAAACTTATAAGGACTAGAACATAAATATTGTTTTCTAAAGCAACCAATTATTCTTACGTTTTATACTAATTATAGATACTATAGATTAATAAATTTTTCAATATCAAAGATGAGCAATAGCTTCTTTAAACTAGAATACTTATCTCCAACTGGTTTTATTGGTTTTTGGATTCTTTTTTTAGGATTAATTTTTACAGGCATTATATTCTATTTTGTCTTTTTTAGACTTAATGAAGGTAACAATTCATACAAGGATAGACAAAGAGAGAGCCTTGAAAAAGAAAAGCAAAAGGAGAAGATAGCTAGACTTTATCCAAAAGAAAATTAGATTAAAGAATAAAATAAAATAAAATTATTTAATCTGATTTTTCATTATATATAGTCTACTATTCTTAATAATTTACTTTTTATTTATCTGAAAAGAATAGATAAAAAGTTCAACATCTTTAAAACATAAGTAAAATAATTATTCCATCATTCAAGAAGAGGATAAATATTATTCCAAATCACGTTAATCTTTTAAATGATCTTTTGCTTATGCTTATAGCTTTTTAGTTAATATTATTTGTTTTATAGTCTTAGTTTCATCAAAGTTCTACACCATCGCAATCATGAGGAATACGCTTCTTGAACTAAAATATCGCAGATAGTATTACAGCTCGTTTTTCTTCAGAAGGTTTTTATTTATTGAGCTCATAAAAAGAGATAATAGAATCAATACAAAAAAGGCTTCGCATTAAATCAAGCCTATTTTAATGAAACCCATGGCTTCGAATCGAGCAAACACTAGTATTAGCTTTGATGATCAGGTACCAAGTTCCACATCAGGAAAGCAAGTACCAGCAGCTTTATCAATGATGGTTGACTCAATGACAAGTATGGTAGAAAGGGCAAAAATCGATTTAGAGAATGTTGATCAACGAGCTAGAGCAGACCTTGAAAACATTGACCAAAGAGCAAGAAAAGATGTTGCACTTCTCGATCAAAGAGCAAGAGAAGATATTCAAAAAATCGATCAAAAAGCCAGAAAAGATTTAGCTATTCTTGATAAAAGAGCAAGAGAAGATCATGACCTATTGAGAAAGGTACGTAAATCTAGGGGACTAACCTCTTGAAATCATTTATTAATTGAGTTCTTAATTGGATAAGAAATAAGAAGAATAGTCGACTATAAAATCATTTAACTTTTGACTCAATTCAATGAATTGAGTTGGAATAGGAGGATTTTATACAGGACAGATCATAAGCTCAAAAAACTAGAGGCAGCTCAAGCAACAGCCATATACCAACTAAGAAATGCAGTACGTAAAAATCAAAGATTGATGGGTGCAAGTCATGAGGGCCTTTCGGGAAAATTGATTAACGAACTCCAAAGCATGACTCAATTCATTATTGGTGATATGGCAGCTCATTTCACAGAGCAGAATGTGTTTTCAAAAACATGTTCTCTGAGCCTCTTAAAAAATATTGGAAAAGGTGCATGATATTGTTTTATGCAATCGAAAATAGCTCAAGGGATTCCAAAAGGACAGTATCTAGAGAATCCAGACTAGGGTGTACCTTTTCAGAAAATGACGTGAAATAATGAAGTCTCATTACTTATGCAAAATGCTCAAAATCACCCAATGGGTGGCTAGATTCTCTGCTATTCCCATTGAGGGTTAATACGTCTCCATCCAGTAGCTAATAACATACGCCAAAGCTGAATAGCCAAGATCCTTCTCATGCGTTTTCGGTTCTTCAGGAGGGGTATGCCGTTACTCTCTAGTCTTCCCTTGTCTATTAATATCTTTGGATTTCTATCCCAACTTTCCCAGTCATACCTAAATCTAAGAATCCATACCCCATTAGGATCCTTCAACCATCCGTCCCTTTTCATCCAACCAAGCCAGCAACAGTACAAATGTATTGCCCTTGGTTGTCTGTGTCTAGAGACTTGTCCAGTTTGTGTCCAAAATACTGTTCATTGGATCAAAAGGCTAACAATGGATTAGTCGATAAGACCATATATTACATTTGAAGGAATTGCGTAACTGCAAATTGCACAGGTATGCAAACTTTGGGAGGGATTGCTTAGTGAGAAGAGAAAGCTGCAATGCTTACAACCTCCTCTTCTCACATTGGTTTCCTGTTCAATGTCAACCAACTTATAAAGATTCTCTCAAGAGCTCAGGTAATTGCGTGACGAAAATAGCTCGGATGGCAAATTATAAGAAGGTGGCAGATGAAAAATAAATAATCAATCTGTTTCTGATCTGTTCAATCAAAGACAAAGAAAAGAAACCAAAACTGGCAAGGCACCTCTCTAAGACCTATTACTTTTAATTCTTTCAATCACTTCCAGCACAGTCAAGTAAGAGTTAGTACCGCCTTGCCGTAAGGCCCAAGAAGCATCGACCTGGAAGAACCAGAGGGGGAATCAAAGTGAGGCTTCGTTTCCAGAAAGACTGGTATACGTTACGTTCACGACAGCTTCCCCATATCGAAAGAGAGTCAGATCAGAGCACTTGAGAAGGCCTTTACCAACA
>MDTG01057340.1_pt1 | contig 17460 bp, 15 predicted proteins | sample 811421 | NCBI WGS metagenome assembly MDTG01 (sample SAMN05326645, study PRJNA326480) | marine metagenome | isolation source: seawater | place: Pacific Ocean: South East | collected 2011
AAATTTATATAATGTTGAAGTGTGTACGACAAATTTTGGTAACCTTAACCGTCCACACTTCTCTTCTTAAATTTTTACAAATAAAATAGCTAATTAGGCTGATAAAGCCTAATAATAAACAACTTTTCTATGTTGAGTGTGACGCTTATAGTATAAATTAAAGGGAAATCAAGCAATTAGATATAAAAAGATAGTCAAAAAACATACAAAAATCAATGTTTTTTTGCTATCTCTACCTAATGTTAAAAATTAAATTATCTAAATTAATCAAAAATAATTTTTTTTCATTTTTGCTATTGCTAATAATTTTTGCAACAATTTTTATCACAAATTTTTATTCTATTAACAAAAAGAACCAACAAAACGATTTAATAACTTTTACAGAGAATATTTATTTAAAAAAATCATTAAAAAATATAATTTCAAATTTAAAACCTAAATATAGTTATAAAAAAATCATAGTAAAAAAAGGTGATACTTTTGAAAAAATAATTAGTAATTTAAATCTATCTTCTGAAGAAAAAGAAATAGTAATTAAAAATTTATCAAAATTTAAATTCATAAATAATCTATACAAAAATCAAAAAATATCTTTTAAATTAGAAAATTCAAATTCAATTAGAATTATAGAAATATCCATTGAAAAATCTAAAACTAAAACAATAGTTTTTAATAGATTAAATGAATTGAATAAATTTAAATATAAAGAAATTGACAAAAATTTAAAAAAAATAAATGTTTATAAGGAATCGATTATATCAAATAGCTTATATTCAAGTGCAATGGATTTAAATATAAATCCTAATATTATAATTGATTTTGCTCAAATTTATGGATTCCAAATAGATTTTCAAAGAGACATATGGAAAAATGATAGTTTTCAAATAATTTACGAATCTTTTTTAGACTCAAAAGGAAAAACTGTTGAAAGTGGAAAAATTTTATATGCAAATTTAATTTTGCAAGGAAAAGAAAATAATTTATATATTTTTAAAACAAAAGATGGATATGAGTATTTTGACAATAACGGAAAAAGTGTAAAAAAAAGTTTAATGAAAACTCCGATTAATGGTGCAAGACTATCATCAAGTTTTGGAATGAGAAAACATCCAATACTTGGATATAATAAAATGCATAGAGGAACTGATTTTGCTGCACCTGAAGGAACTCCTATAATGGCGTCTGGCGACGGAAAGATCGTTAGGGCAAGATGGTGCGGTGGTGGCGGAAACTGTATAAAAATTTATCACAACACTTCTTATTCAACTGTATATGCACATCTAAAAAACTTTGCTAGAGGAATAAAGGAAGGAGTAAAGGTTAAACAAGGTCAAATAATTGGTTACGTAGGTTCGACGGGTATGTCTACAGGGCCTCATTTACATTATGAGGTAATTTATAACGGAAAAAAAATAAATTCTCAAACTCTTAAATTGCCTTCAGGAAAAATTTTAAAAGGAAATGAAAGAAAAATATTTGAAGTAAATAAAATTAAATTAAATGTTTTAAAATCTGAATTAATTAATTCTCAGATGTAGCAATAGAGTCAACTTGCTTAGATTCAATTTCATCTAAATTTTTATTTTCCTGATCGACTTGCTGAACAACTGTTTCGTCATTTGTTTTATTATTATTTTTTAATATTTGTTGTTCTTTATTCAATAGATCGTTCTTTTGACTAAGAACTCTTATATAATGTTCAGCGTGCTGATAATAGTTTTCTGATAGTATTTTGTCACCATTTGAAAGTGCTTCTCTTGCTAAGCTTGAGTATTTTTCTATTAATTTTGGTGCATTATGATTATTTCTAGAAGAATTTTTTCTACTAAAAATTGAACCATTTTGCATATCATTAATTATTTTAATTCCATTATTACTTTTTTTAATATTTCTATCATTATGATTTTTATATCTATTTCTTCTAAAATTATTTTTAAAATTTCTCATTTAATAATTTTATGATCTATGTTTTTGTGGAAATTATACATCTGTTATTGTTTGCTAAATCTTTTACAATTTTATTTCTATAAAAACCATGTGATTTCAAAATTTTTAATGTTTCTCTTGTTTGATTTAAACCTATTTCCAAAAATAACTTGCCTTTTTTTTTTATCAAATTTGAACTTTTCTTTATTACTAATCTAATTTTTGAGTAACCGTCAATTCCACCATTCAGAGCAATATTTGGCTCATAATCCTTAACATCTTCATCCAAATCTTTAATCTTATGCAATTCAATGTAAGGAGGATTAGATATAATTAAATCATATTTATCTCTATAAATATTGTCAATATCTGAGTTTAAAAACCTTATTCTATTACCAAGGTGTTGCATTTTTGCATTATATTCTGCTAGTTTTATTGCATTTTTTGAAATATCTACTCCAACTCCAAAACATTTCTTCCTCTCTTTAAGAAATGAAATAATAATACATCCAGATCCAGTACCAATATCTAATATTTTTTTTTTAGATTTAATATTAGTTTCTTTTAAAATTTGTTCGACTAAAATTTCAGTGTCCGGCCTTGGAATTAAAACATTTTTATTTACTTTAAATTTATCTCTCCAAAATTCTTTAAAGCCTGTAATATAAGCAATTGGTTCTTTTTTTTTTCTTCTTTCAATAAAATTAAAAAAAAATAATTTTTCTTTAATTTTAATTTTTTTATCTAAATTTAAGATCAAATTAGATCTATTAATCTTTAGTGTTGATGATAATAATATTTCACTATCTAGGTTATAAGTTTTTATATTATTTATTTTTAATATATTTGATCCTTGTTTTAAGATTTCGTGGTATTTCATATCAATTTAATTTGCTTAGCTCTTCCTCTTGAGCTTGTATTGTTAAGTGTTCAATCATTTCTTCAAAAATTTCTCCCTGCATAAATTCTTCTAATTTATGTAAAGTAAGATTTATCCTATGATCTGTAACCCTTCCTTGTGGAAAATTATATGTTCTTATTCTCTCAGATCTATCTCCAGTACCAATTTTACTTCTTCTATCTTTTGACCGTTTCTCATCTATTTTTTGTCTTTCTAATTCGTATATTCTTGATCGAAGAATTTTTAATCCTTTTTCTTTATTTCTTATTTGTGATTTTTCATCTTGCTGGCTAACCACAATTCCTGTGGGAATATGAGTAATCCTAACAGCAGAGTCAGTTGTATTTACACTTTGACCTCCTGGGCCACTGCTTCTAAAAACATCTATTCTTAAATCCTTATCTTCTATTTTTACATCGACTTCCTCGGCTTCTGGCAATACCGCAACAGTAGCAGCAGATGTATGTACTCTTCCTTGAGTTTCAGTATCTGGCACTCTTTGAACTCGGTGAACTCCACTTTCATATTTTAAAAGTGAATAAATATTCTTTCCTTTTATATTTGCTATTACTTCTTTTAAACCACCAGCTTCACTTTTTGATATACTTATTATTTCTAGGTCCCATTTTTTTTTATTACAAACTTTTTCATACATTTTAAATAAATCTGAAACAAAAAGGCTCGCTTCTAAACCTCCAGTTCCTGCTCTTATTTCTATAATAGCATTTTTTGCGTCAGCATCATCTTTTGGTAACAAAAAAAACTTTATTTTTTTTTCATTTAATTCTTTACTCTTAATTAATTCAGATAATTCAATTTCTGCAATTTCTTTTATCTCTTTATCGCTACTGCTATCATTTATCATTTTTTCTAAATCTTTTTTATTTTTTTCAAAATCTAAATATTTTTTTGCTTGTTCAATAATTTCATTAAGATCAGAATATTCTTTTGATTTTATTGCAAATATTTTTTTGTCTAAATTGCCAGACGATAATTCAATTTCGAGACTTTTATGTTTTGAAATTAATTCTTCTACTTTTTTTATTGGTATCATTATTTTTTTGATTGGATTTCTTCAGCCTTTTTTTCAACTTGTTCGACTACCTTAGAAATTATATCCTGATTACCTAGTTTTTCTGTTTGAACACCTTTTAAATAAAGCATGTTACTATTTTGACCTCCTCCAGTTATACCAATATCTGTTAGTGCAGCCTCTCCAGGACCATTTACAACACATCCTATTATAGAAAGAGTTATTGGAGTTTTAATGTGTGAAAGCTTTTCTTCTAAAATTTTAACAGTTTCTATAACTTGAAAACCTTGTCTTGCGCATGAAGGGCAAGATATAATCTTAACTCCCCAATTTCTAAGGCTTAATGATTTCAAAATTTCATTGCCTATTTTGATTTCTTCAACTGGGTCATCTGAAAGTGAAACTCTAATAGTGTCACCAATACCATCTAGTAATAAATTTCCTATGCCAATAGATGATTTTATACTTCCAGGAACGAAACTTCCTGCCTCTGTTATCCCCAAGTGAAGTGGATAATTCGTAATTTTCGAAAGCTCTCTATATGCCTTTATCGTCAAAAAAACATCTGAAGATTTGACACTTATTTTAAAATTGAAAAAATCTAAATTTTCTAAAATCTTTATATTTCTTATTGCACTTTCTACTAGTGCTTCTGGGCAAGGCTCTTTAAATTTTTCTAAAATATCTTTTTCCAGAGACCCAGCATTAACACCCACTCTGATTGAGCAATTATTATTTTTTGCTGCAGAAATAACCTGTGAAATTTTATTTTGATCACCAATATTTCCAGGATTAATTCTTAGACAATCAGCACCATTTTCAGCTGCTTCTATTGCTCTTTTAAAATGAAAATGAATATCTGCAACAATCGGTATAGGAGAGTGTTTTGTAATTTCTTTTAAAGAATGTGTAGATTCTTCATCTGGGCAGGAAACTCTTACAATATCACCTCCAACTTCTGAGATTTTATTAATTTGATTTAAAGTTTCTTTAACATTTTTTGTCAAAGTATTTGTCATAGATTGGACTGAAATAGGATTATTGCCTCCTATCTTTACTTTTCCTACATGAATAACTTTTGTATCTTTTCTCTTTATATCTCTGAAAGGTCTAATGCTCATTATCTTAACTTATTTTTCTAATTTAAATTCTTTATGCAAAGCTTTCACTGCTCGATTTAAATCTTTTCTATTTACCAATACAGATATTTTAATTTCTGAGGTTGAAATTACAATAATATTTATTTTATTTTTTGCTAACGCATTAAACATTCTGTAAGTAACGCCTGGGGTGGCAATCATTCCAACACCAATTATTGATACTTTTGATACTTTGTTATCAACAATGATCTTCCTAAAATTAATTTTGTTATTTTTTTTTACTAATTTTTCAGTTTTATATAGGTCCTCTGATTTAATTGTAAATGTTAAATCTGTTTCTTTTCCATTTGATGAAATATTTTGTACAACCATATCTACATTAATTGAATTTTTATAAAATGGTTCAAAGATAGAAGCTGCAACACCAGGCTTATCTTTTACCCCAACCAAAGTAACTTTTGCATCATTTTTTGTAAAAGATACACCTCTAATTATTTTGGTGCTTAAAATATTTGCTCTTTTTGTAATTAAAGTCCCAGAAACTTTCTTGAATGATGACCTAACATCAATATCAATTCTATTTAACCTAGCATCTTGAATTGAATGTGGTTGCATAACTTTTGCTCCAAGTGATGACATTTCAAGCATTTCTTCATATGAAATTACTTTTATTTTCTTCGCTTTATTAATTGTATTGGGGTCTGTTGTGTAAACACCATCGACATCTGTATAAATTATACATTTTTTAGCTTTAAAAAAATTCGCTAACATAATTGCACTAGCATCTGTGCCACCTCTTCCAATGGTGGTTATTCTATAATTATAATTTATTCCTTGAAAACCTGCTATGACAGGTATGCCCCCAGATTTTAAATATTTAACAATATTTTTTTTATGTATATTTTTAATTCGTGCTCTAGAATGATTTCCTTCAGTTAAAATAGGTACTTGCCATCCTAACCATGATCTAGATTTATAACCTAAATGGTTTAGTCTAGCAGCTATCAGTGAGCTTGAAACCTGTTCACCCGATGCAACTAGGGTATCATATTCTTCTGATATAAAATTACTCGAGATTTCTTTTGCTTTTTTAACTAGATCATTTGTCGCTCCACTCATTGCAGATGTGACAACTATCACTTTATATTTTTTTCTTACATAAGAGATTATTATTTTTGAAACCTTTTTAATTCTTTCAATTGAACCAACAGAGGTTCCTCCAAATTTAAGAACTACAATTTTCATTGACTAATTTTTTATTTAAATAAATTATGTTGATAAAATACATCTTAATTGTAATGTCAACTAACATTCACTTATGAGCACTATAAACAAAAAAGAAATTGAAAAATTTTCAAAATTGGCTGATGAATGGTGGGATCCAGAGGGCAAGTTTAAACCTTTACACAAATTCAACCCATTAAGAATAAGTTATATTAAGGAAAAAGTTATCTCACATTTTAATATAAATTCAAAACTTTTACCTTTAAAAAATATTGAACTTTTAGATATTGGTTGTGGAGGAGGTCTTTTATCTGAACCAATGTGTAGATTGGGAGCAAAAGTTACTGCGGTTGATCCTTCGCAAAAAAATATAAATATAGCTTCCTATCATTCTAAGATTAATAAATTAAAAATTAATTATTTATGCAAATCTCCAGAAAATTTAAGTTCAAAAAAAAAATTTGATGTAATTTTAAATATGGAGGTAGTAGAACATGTAAATGATTTGAATCTTTTTTTAAAAAAAACTTCATTTCTTTTAAAAAAAAATGGCATTATGTTTATCGCTACTATAAACAAAACTCTTAAATCATATATTTTTGCAATAGTCGGTGCAGAATATATTTTAAAATGGTTGCCAATTGGAACACATGAATGGAATAAATTTGTGAAACCAGAAGAGTTAATTAATTTGGGGAAAAAAAATAGTCTAAAATTAGTAAAAACTGATGGTGTAAATTTTAATATTTTAAAAAATGAATGGGTTATTACAAAAGATAAATCTGTAAATTATATAAGTCAATTTGAAAAAATTTAGTTTTCTTTGTCATTTATCCAAGGTACAGTTTCAGTTAAAATTCCTTCTTCTGATAATTCTTTTACTTCTTCAGTTGTTGCATTGCCATAAATACCTTTATCTTTTTTTTTATTATTGTAGTGAATTGACCTCGCTTCATAAGTAAAGTTATCACCGACATATTCAAAATTATTTTTAATAAAACTTTTATACTCTTTTAATTTATTTTTAATTTCTAAATGTTTTTTTATATTTAAATTATTATTCTTTTTTTTATTGTTAATAACAGAAGGAGACATCAAAGATTTCTTAACCTTATATGAGTTGCAGCTTGGGCAATTAATAAATTCTAATTTTTTTAACTTCTCAAACTCTTTTGAAGATGAAAACCAGCTATCAAAATATTCGTTACAATTGTTGCATATTAATTTATATTTTATCATAACTTTAATTTAGATATTAAATTTATAATTTCAACAAAGCTCTACGTTCTATAATCAGAATTAATTTCAATATATTTTTTAGTCAAATCCATTGTATAAGAGGTAAATTCTTTTTTTCCCATATTTAAATTTATCAATAAATCAATTTTTTCTTCTTTCATGTATGTTGCGGCTAAATCTTCGTTATAAGAAGATGATAACTTTCCATTTTCAATAATTGAAATATTTCCAAATTTAATTGCTAATTTGTTTGGATTTAAACTTATATTAGCCTTGCCAATTGCCATAATAATTCTACCCCAATTAGGATCTTCTCCAGCTATAGCTGTTTTTACCAGAGGTGAGTTTGCAATTGAAAAACATATTTTTTTTGCATCTTCTTCTGTTTTGCAGTTTTTTACTTTGATTGAAATAAATTTTGAAGCTCCTTCTCCATCTGCAGCTACTCTTTTTGCAAGATTTAAAAGAACATTAAATAAAGAAGAATTAAACTCGGTTAATTTTTTATCTTTGCTGCTATTTAAATTTGAATTCGAAATTTCTCCTGTTGCAAAAATAGAGACCATATCATTGGTGCTTGTATCTCCATCACATGAAATTGCATTAAACGTTTTTTGTATATTTTGTTTTAAAAGTTGTTTTAAAATAGTTGATGAAATTGTTGCGTCTGTAAAAATAAATCCTAATGTTGTTGCCATATTTGGAAAAATCATCCCTGAACCTTTAGCAATACCATAAATTTTTACCTTTTTATTTCCAATATGACATTCTTCCATTGCAAGTTTTGGCTTTAAATCGGTAGTCAATATACCTAGGGCTGCTTTCATCCATATATATTTATTTTGTGTATATTTAATTTTTTCAATTAATTTTGGAATACATTCTTTTATTTTATTGGTTGGAAAAATTTCTCCTATTGTACCCGTACACGCAAATAAAATATCATTAGGTTCGACTTTTTCTGGTTTTTCTTCATCGTTTTTTTGTTTTTGAGTTAATTCTTCTGACAAATTAACTGCTAAAATTTTTAATCCCTTAAAACCATCTGTTCCAGTAAAAGCATTTGCATTTCGAGTATTAATTAATAATGCCTTAATTTTTTTTTTATTAATTTTTAAATTCCATTTTATATTTTCTGAGATTAATTTTGATTGTGTATAAACCGATGCATGATTAGCTCCTTTTCTAAAATAAAAAAGAACTAAGTCGTCTCTTTGTTTTGAATATAAATTTGCACTAGTTGTTGATACCGATACACCATCAATATGATCTAGGTCCTGAAAATCACCCATTTTTGAGTTCTTGGTTATCGAATTAAATAAATTATTTAGATTAATGACCATAATGTTTAAAAATTTGATTTAGATACTATATTAAACTCTATATTTAAATTATAAAATAAAAAACTTATTAAATGCTTAATCCTTTAAATTTCTTATCAAAAATTATCAGATCTGGAAACCAGAAAGAATTAGATAGATTAAATAAAATTACAAAAAAAGTGAATGATTTAGAAGAAGAAACTAGAAAACTGGAAGATAAATCTTTTCCTATAAAAACTGAAGAATTTATAGAACAAATTAAAAGTGGCACTTCGTTAGAAAAAATACTTCCTGAAGCTTTCGCACTAGTTAGAGAAGCTTCTAGAAGAATAAATAATGAACGCCATTTTGACGTTCAAATCATCGGAGGAATTGTTCTACATGAAAACAAAATAGCAGAAATGAAAACTGGGGAAGGAAAAACATTAACAATTACTTTGGCAGCATATCTTAATGCATTAACGAAAAAAGGTGTTCATATAGTTACTGTCAATGATTACCTTGCAAAAAGAGACTGTGAAAATATGAAAGGAATTTATAATTTTTTAGGTCTTGAAGCAGGATATATAAATAATGATCAAACCGATGAAGAAAGAAAGATCAATTATAATTGTGATATTACCTATGCAACAAATAGTGAACTAGGATTTGATTATCTTAGAGATAACATGAAATATTCATTTGAAACTATGGTCCAGCGTGGTCATAACTATGTAATAGTAGATGAAATTGATTCTTGTTTAATTGACGAAGCAAGAACACCTTTAATTATTTCTGGAGGTGTAGAAGATAAAACTGACCAATATTTAGCTATTGATAAATTAATTAATAATTTGAAAGAAGAAGATTTTGAAATTGATGAAAAAGATAAAAATGTTTTACTAACAAACCAAGGAATAGATAATATAGAAAAAATTTTGTCAAAAGCTGGAATTCTTAAAAATAATAATTTTTATGATCCAAATAACTTGCATTTAGTTCATCATGTTAACCAGGCTCTAAGAGCAAATTATTTATACATAAACGGCAAAGATTATATTATTAAAGATGGGCAAGTAATTATAATTGACGAACAAACAGGAAGACAACTTCCTGGAAGAAGATTTGGAGATGGGCTTCACCAAAGTATTGAAGCAAAAGAAAAAGTTGAAGTACAAAGTGAAAATCAAACACTTGCATCAATAACATATCAAAATTACTTTAAACTTTATTCAAAACTTTCAGGTTGTACTGGTACTGCTGCAACTGAATCTGAGGAATTTTTTGAAATCTATAAACTTCAGGTAATTGTAATTCCAACAAATAAAAAAATGATTCGTAATGATTGGAATGATCAAATATTTAGATCATTAAAAGAAAAAGATGATGCAATTACAAAAAAAATAACTGAATGTTATAATAAAGGCCAGCCTTTATTAGTTTTTACTGCAAATATAAATAGATCAGAACACTATTCTAATTTGCTAAAAAAAGAGGGAATAAAACATACTGTATTGAATGCAAAAAACCATGAGAGAGAAGCAGAGATAATATCTAATGCAGGTAAAAAAAATTCAGTAATAATAACAACAAGTATTTCTGGAAGGGGTGTTGATATAAAATTAGGCGGAAAAATTCAATCATTAAATAATGAAAAAGAAGTAATTAAATCACTAGGCGGTCTATTTGTAATTGGAACAGAAAGAATGGAGAGTCGTAGAGTTGATAACCAAGCAAGAGGACGTTCAGGAAGACAAGGTGACGAAGGAAGTTCAATTTTTTTTGTAAGTCTTGAGGATGACTTAATGAGAATTTTTGGATCAGATTCGATGAACAATATGCTTGAAAAACTTGGTTTAAAAGATGGTGAAAGCATTGATCATCCATGGATAAACAAAGCATTAGAAAGAGCACAACAAAAAGTTGAAACTAGAAATTTTGATGTAAGAAAAACATTATTAAAATTTGATAATGTTCTTAACGATCAAAGAAAAGTTATATTTGGTCAAAGAAATAATATCATTGGTAGTAAAAATGCATATGAATATTCTGATGAATTTTTAAATGAAATTCTAACTCAGTTAAAAGAATTAAAAAAATTTAATTTATCAAAGGATAATAATAACGAACAGACTGTTCAAATAAAATCTATTTTGGGTAAATCTTTTGAAAAAGATGAAGTTAGTAAAATTTTAAATTTAAATGATGAGAATTTTGAAAAAGAAATTAAGAATAAATTTTTAGATAAAAGATCTGAAAGAGAAAAAGTATTGGGAAAGGACCAAACAATAGAATTAGAAAAAAAAATATTATTACAACTTATTGATCAAAATTGGAAATCTCATATACAGTATTTAGAGCAGTTAAGGGGAGTAATAGGATTGAGATCATATGGAAATAGAGATCCATTGATTGAATATAAAAAAGAAGCTTTCTCCTTATTTGAAAATTTATTATTTAAACTAAAGTCAGATTTAATTACTGTTTTACTAAATCTAAAAATTGTTGAAAAAAACGAAATAGAAGAAAATAAACCAACTAAAATTGATCCCAAATACATTGGAAAAAAAATGAGTAGAAATGAACCTTGTTTTTGTGGTTCTGGTAAAAAATATAAACGTTGTTGCGGTGCTTTATAATAAAAACAAAAATAATGCCAAGATTGTAATAATTAAAAAAATTAAAATATAATTTTTATATTTTAATAATTTATTTATATATTTGTTTGTAAAACTAGTTTCCATTGACAAATTCTTTGATATTTTTGTCGTACTAGAAAAGCCTTTGTCTCTACCTATAGACAAAAACTTATTTTTTCTTTGTAAAAAAACTTCATCTTCATCCATACTTTTAAAAAAATCTAAATTTTTTCTTATCGAATTTCTAACATTATCTGTAATTAAATTTTTATCCCTATGTGCACCACCTACTGGCTCAGGGATTATTTCATCAATAATTTTTAAATTATAAAGATCCTTGGAAGATAATTTCATTGCCTTTGATGCTTCCAACGTTTTTTTAGGATCTCTCCAGAGTATAGTTGCACAGCCTTCAGGAGATATAACTGAGTAGATTGCGTTTTCTAACATTATAACTTTGTTAGAAGAAGCAAGAGCAATTGCTCCACCAGATCCGCCCTCGCCAATAATAATTGAAATTATAGGAACAGTTAGCTCCATGCAACATTCTATTGACTTTGCAATAGCTTCTGCTTGACCTCTTTCTTCTGCTCCTACTCCAGGATATGCACCAGGTGTATCTATAAATGATATTACAGGAATTTTAAATTTATTTGCAAGTTTCATTAATCTAATAGATTTTCTGTAACCTTCAGGCCGCATCATTCCAAAATTTCTTTTTATTCTTGTTTCTAAATCTTCTCCTTTTTCTTGTCCTATTACTAAAACTGATTTATTTTCAAATTTTGCAAACCCACTTATTACTGAATTATCCTCACCGTAAAATCTATCGCCAGAAAGAGAAATAAAATCTTCAAAAATATTGTCTATAAAAAATTTAGCTCTTGGTCTTTCTTCATGTCTTGCAACAAGTACTGTTTGCCATGGATCTAGATTAGAATATATATTTTGAAGTTTAGAATCTATTTCATTTTGAAGGTTTGAAATTTTTTTTGTGTCAACTTCAGATAAACCCTCTTGATTATATGGGTCTTTAAGCTTATCAAGTTCAGTTTCTAAATTTTTAATTTCAGTTTCAAAATTTAAATAATTTCTCATAAGATTTCTTATAATGCTTATAAAGGAAAAAGAGGCAAGAAAATGTTAATAATCTAAATTATTAATTATAAATTGACTATTTAAGCATTAAAAAGTTATATTAAATAACGAGTAGGTTCTGAAAAAAAATATAATGAAAGAAAAGTATCTTAAAATTAGAAATTTATCAGTTTCTGAAAATTTAGTAAACTTTATTAATAAAGAATTATTACCAGGAACTAAAATAAATCAGAAAAAATTCTGGAATGGTTTTAATAAATATGTTCATGAACTCGTACCTATAAATAGAAAACTTCTTCAAAAAAGGGAAAGATTACAAAAAGCAATTGACTCGTTGCATATAGATAGAAAATTAAATTTAAAAAAATATACTGAATTTTTAAAAAAAATTGGTTACTTAAAAAAACCTGGATCAAATTTTAAAATTAAAACTAAAAATGTAGATGAAGAAATATCAAATATATGTGGACCACAGTTGGTTTGCCCTGTTACAAATGCAAGATTTTTACTAAATGCAGCTAATGCAAGATGGGTGAGTTTATATGATAGCTTGTATGGAACCAACGTGATTCCTGAAACTGGAGGAGCTGTAAAAGGAAAAACTTATAATCCAATAAGAGGTAAAAAAGTAATAGAGTATGCTCGTAATTTACTTGATAAATATATTCCTTTAAAAAATAAAAAATGGAAAGATTTAGAAAAAATTCCTGAAGTCATAAATAATAAAATTAATTTAAAAATTAGATATCCAAAGCAATTTGTTGGATTTAAAAAAAAATCAAACAAAATTTCCTCTATTTTATTTATTAATAACAATCTTCATATTGACATTATTTTTGATCAAAGTGGTAAAATGGAAATAAATAACCCTGACGGCAATCAAGATAAAATCAAAATTCATGATATTTTTTTAGAATCTGCCATTTCTACTATATGTGATCATGAAGACAGTGTAGCTGCAGTAGATGCTGAGGATAAGATAATAGGATATAGAAATTGGCTAGGTTTAATGAAAGGAGATTTAAAAGTAGAATTTATAAAAAATGGAAAGAAAAAATTAAGAAAACTAAATTTAGATCGAGAATATATTTCTACAAATGGAAAAAAATTAAAATTACACGGAAGATCCTTGCTACTAAATAGAAATGTAGGCCATCTTATGAATAATCCAGCTATTCTTTTAAAGGATGGTTCTGAATGTCCAGAAGGAATACTTGATGCTTTTGTAACTTCTCTAGCTTGTTTACATGATTTTAAAAAAAAAGGGAATTCAAGGGTTAATTCTATTTATATAGTTAAACCTAAAATGCATGGTCCTGAGGAATGTAATTTTACTAATTTGATTTTTGAAAAGGTAGAAAAAGTTTTAAATTTAAGAAAATATACAGTTAAAATTGGAATAATGGATGAAGAAAGAAGAACTTCGGTTAATTTAAAAGAATGTATTAGAGCTTTAAAAAATAGAGTTTGCTTCGTTAACACAGGTTTCCTTGATCGTACAGGTGACGAGATTCACACATCTATGGAATTAGGGCCAATGATTAAAAAAGGTGACATGAAATCATCTAAATGGATATCGGCTTATGAAAATAATAATGTCGATATAGGACTTTCGTGTGGTTTATCTGGTAAAGCGCAAATAGGAAAAGGTATGTGGGCTATGCCAGATTTAATGAATGAAATGATGAAACAAAAAATTGTTCATCCACTTTCAGGAGCGAATTGTGCATGGGTACCATCACCAACTGCTGCTGCATTGCACGCTCTCCACTACCATGAAGTTAATGTATTTTCTAAACAAAAAGAATTATCAAAAAGAAAAAAGGCTAGGTTATCTGATCTTTTAACTATTCCTGTAGCAAAAAAACCTAACTGGTCTATGGAAGAAATCAATAATGAATTAAAAAATAATGCGCAAGGTATTTTAGGTTACGTAGTTAGATGGGTAGATCAATCTGTTGGATGTTCAAAGGTACCAGACATTAATGGAATTGGCTTAATGGAAGATAGAGCTACCTGCAGAATAAGTAGTCAACACATTGCTAATTGGCTACACCATGGAATCTGTAGCAAAAAACATGTTTTAGAAATTATGAAAAAAATGGCTAAAGTCGTAGATAGTCAAAATTTAAAAGACCCAAGCATGAAAGGATATGCTCCTTACAAACCAATGTCAGACGACTTTGATAAATCAACAGCTTTTAAGGCTGCTTTGGAACTTATATTTCATGGAAAAACTCAACCCTCTGGATACACTGAACCAATACTTCATCTAAACAGATTGCTAAAAAAAAAATAATTTTTTTTATTTCAAAAAAACTGTCCTATTTTTAAAAGCTGAAATTAAAGTTCCATCATCTAAATTTTCTATTTCACCTCCAATTGGTAAACCTTGCGCAAGTTTAGAAATTTTTACATTTGTATTTTTTAAACTATCTTGAATATAAAATGCTGTTGTTTGTCCTTCTACTGTTGCGCTAGTAGCCAATATTACTTCTTCTATATTATCTTTTTTGACTCTTTCTACTAATGAATTAATTAATAAATCTTCTTTTTTTTGATTATTTGATGATGAAATTGTTCCACCAAGAATATGGAAATAACCTTGATATATACTAGAAGTCTCAATGCTCCATTGATCAGCTATATTTTCTACAACACAAATTTTATCATATCTATTATTACTTGCACAATTATTACATCCATTAGAGTTAGATTTTAAAGATCCACAAATATTACATCTTGATATATTTTTGTAAACTTCAGCTAAGTTCTTTGCCATTGGTTTAATTAGCTCTTCCCTGTTATTAATTAATTTTAAAACTATTCTTTTTGCTGATTTTGGACCTAGACCAGGAAGTTTGGATATTAATTTAATTAATTCTTCAATTTCTGAAATTTTTTGCATTTAAATTATAATGGCCATTTAAAATTTGCCATTCCAAATCCACCAGTTGCTTTAGAAATTTCTTCTGAGGTTTTTGTTTTTAATTGATGCTTGGCATTGCTATGCGCAGCTTTTATTAAATCTTCAATTACAGCTTTGTCTTCTTTTAATATTTTAGGAGAAATATCTAAATTAATAATTTCACCTTCACCATTCAGAGTTATACTTACTAAGTTTCCTCCAGAAATTCCAGTTACATTTATATTTTTTATTTTTTCTTGACTGTCTTTCATCTTACTTTCAAGTTCTTTAGCCTTATCTAGTATTTTTTTAAAATCAGTCATTATCGTTATCCTTTAATTTTACATCGATCAATTCTGCATCAGAAAAAATCTCTAAAACTCTCTTATGAACTTCCCCTTTTTTCATTTCTTCAATAATTTTTTTTTTTTCAATATCCTTTTTTTGTTTTTTTGATAGTGATCCAATTTTTTTTGAAAAAGCAATTATCCATCTTTGTCCTGTCCACTCATATAATTTTAGTGATAATTCTTTAACAAAATTTTTATCTAAATTTTCGTTAAATGAAATTTCGATTCTTTGATCTGCAAAACTTACAAGACTAACATTTGTTTCAAGTTCATATTTTAGTTTCAATTCTTTTTTTTTATTAGATATATTAACTAATTCTTCAAAATTTTTTATTTCTATTCTGTCTAGTTTTGTTTGTATTTTTAAATCAGGTTTTAAAGTTTCCTCTTGAGAAAAATTTTTGATTTGACTTATCGTTTTATTTTTAATTTCTATATCCTCGTGGTCTTTGCTTAATTCATTTTGATCATTTTTAACTATATTGTTTAAATTTTTTTCATTATTTTGTGCTAATTTGTTATTAATATTCACTTTTCCATCTTGTTTAAGATATAATAATCTTATTAAAAACATTTCCATAGATAAGTTTTGATTTGAAACAATATCCAATTCTCCTAGTGATTTAATTGTAAACTGCCAAAATAATAATAAATTTTCTGAACTAACACCTTTGGAGATTTTTTCTATTTCTTTAAATTCTTCATCATTAAGAAAAAAATTAGTACCATCTAATTTAATTGATGAAATATTTTTGATATAATACAAAATTTCCAGAAAATCATTTAAAAATACTTTAGGCTCTACCCCTTGAGCATAAATAGATCTATACATATTGATTGTTTCTTTTTCATCACCTTTGAATAAGAATTTAATTAAATTTATAATATAACTTTTATCAAAATATCCGAATATTTTTTGTGCTTGTTTTAAGTCAAGTTCTGAATCTTTGTTTTGGCTTAATAAAGCTCTATCTAAAAGTGAAAGAGCATCTCTCACTGATCCTTCGGATATTTTTACAATCAATTTGAGAGCATCATCTTTTATATTTCCTTTTTCTTTGTTTTTAACTTCTTTAATAAATTTATATAGGTTATCTGAATTTACCCTAGATAAATCAAATCTTTGACATCTTGAAACCACAGTAGTTGGAATTTTTTTTATTTCAGTTGTAGCAAAAATAAATTTTAAATATTCTGGGGGTTCTTCAAGAGTTTTTAAAAGTGCATTAAATGCTTGCTTGCTTAACATATGAACTTCATCAATTATGAATATTTTATATTTTGCACTAGTTGGTCCATATCTCGAAAACTCTATCAAATCTCTAACATCATCTACTCCAGTTTTGCTTGCTGCGTCCATTTCTAAAACATCGATGTGATTTGAATTACTAATTTCCTCACAATTATTACAAAAATCCTCAATACATAATTTTTCTATTCCCTGTAAACAATTTAATGATTTTGCAACAATTCTTGCAATAGTAGTTTTTCCTACTCCTCTAATGCCAGTAAATAAATACGCGTTAGGTGATTTATTTTGTTTAATAGAATTATATATTGTTTCAGCAATAACTTCTTGGCCTATTAAATCTTGGAATGTTTTTGGTCTATATTTTAATGCTAAAACTTTAGAATTTTTATTCATAAAACATATTAATTTAGGAGACTAGAACCTGGACAACTGTCTCTACGATTGCTTCCGTTAAGATCTGGTCGGGTTCAAGCAGCACCCACCTCTAGC
>MDTG01013186.1_pt1 | contig 17458 bp, 16 predicted proteins | sample 811421 | NCBI WGS metagenome assembly MDTG01 (sample SAMN05326645, study PRJNA326480) | marine metagenome | isolation source: seawater | place: Pacific Ocean: South East | collected 2011
AATTGAATATATTTTCTAAACATGAATCTGGAAAGAAACACGGTTGCTACTAGTAAGCCTATATAATAAATAAAAAAAGGAAACTCTGAATTCATTAATCAAATTTAATAATTTTAATCGTGTATATTATAATGTCCTAAAAATGTTTGAACTTTTAAAAAACTTTATCTTAAATTAATGTAATGATTTTTAATTTATTTAAATCTAAACCCAGCCTAAGGGAGTTAATTCCAGATGGATTTGTTGACATTCATTCACACATTCTTCCTGGAATAGATGATGGCGCTAAGAACGTAAAAGAATCATTAGTATTAATTTCAGAAATGAAAAAATTAGGATTTTCAAAAATCATAGGCACTCCTCATTCTTACCCCGGATTATACAATAATACCAATGATTCAATAAAAAGAAGTTTTGAAAAAATTTCTAAAAAAATAAATTCAGAAATTAAATTAAATTATGCATCTGAGTATATGATTGATGATTCATTAATATCTAAATCAGAAAACAAAGATTTACTATGTCTAAAAGATAACTTAGTTCTTATTGAAACATCATTTGACCATCTTCCACTAAATTTATTTGAAGTAATTTTTTATTTACAAACAAATGGATATTTGCCTGTTATTGCACACCCTGAGAGATACAGATACATGTATGATAATAAGCATTTCTATAAACTAGCTGACAGAGGCTGTAAATTTCAGCTGAATTTACTTTCAGCTGTCGGTTATTATGGGGAAAAATGTGCAAATATTACTGATTTTCTTTTAAAAAATAATTTAGCAGATTTTGCTGGAAGTGATTTGCATAATTTAGCCCAAATCAGGTTTTTTGATAATAAAATAAAAATAAAGCAGAAACTGAAATTTTCAGAAATTTTAGAAAATAATTTGAAATTTTTTAGCTGAAATAATAGTTTTTACTTGTCTTCTTCTTGAAATGAGTATCCGTAATTATAACTGTACTTGTATCCATAATTATATCCATATTGATATCCATATTTATATCCATATCCTTGACTACTTCCAACAGAATTAAGTACCAAAGACATATTTTTTAACTTTTCTTCTTTGTTACATTCGTTTATGAATTCTGCTAATTTTATGGTCGACATGTTAGATCTTACTGCGTAAATTGTACAATCTACAAGATTTGACAGGGAAAAGGTATCAGAAACTAATAGACATGGGGCTGAGTCAATAATTACATTATCATATTTAAGCTTTAAATCACTAATCAAATTTTTAAAATTTTCAGAGCTGATTAAAGTTGATGGGTTAGGTGGTATGGTTCCAGACATAAGAATATCAAAGGAAATATTATTTATTTGGTGTTTAAATATGTAATCATTAAGATTTGATTTTTCGCCTTTAAAAAGGTAATCTGAAAGTCCTTTTCTGTTTTTGTCAATCCCTAATATACTATGAATTTGGGGGTTTCTTAGATCTGATCCAACTAAAATAACCTTTTTGTTTTCATCAAGAGATGCCAGTGTTTTTGCTAAATTAAAAGAAATAATTGTTTTTCCTTCGCCCTTTATAGATGATGTTACGACAAATGATTGCCCGGATAATTTATTTTTATCCAATAACAGAAACCTGATATTAGCAGCCATCATCCTGAATGCCTCATCTAAAATACTTCTTTCAGAAAAAATATTTGAAATAGCTTTAATATCAGCTATATAAGGAATTTCACCTATTATAGGAATATCTGGAACATATTCGGACAAATGTTGTCTAGTATGGATTTTTGTGTCAAATGAAAACTTGATAAATAAAACAACTAATGGAATAAAAATACCTAATAAAATTGATCCTAAATACACCATAATTGGTATAGGAAAAACCGGATAATAAGAATTTTTTGCAGAATCAATAATCTTGATTGATGGCTTTATAACAGCAAAGTTTATGGCAGCCTCCTCTCTTTTTTGTAACAGTAATAAAAATAAGGACTCTTTAATTTCAAGTTCTCTATTAATTGACCTTAAAATCTTTTCATTTTCAGGCATATTTTTATAAGTATTTTCAAATTCAGTTTCTTTTGAAGCTAAATTTGAAATTTTTATATGTAAGTTTTCCACATATAAGTTAAGAGACTGAATAATATTCTGGTTAGAATTTGAAATCTGTTTATTAAAATTACTAACAGTATAATTATTTTCACCAGCAGTAATTAAAAAACGATCTTTTTCTCTAAGGATTAAATTATGTGCTGCAATTAGTGAATTAATATTTTCATTTTCAATGCCAATATTCACTGGTAAATAATCATTTTTGTTTTCTTTTAATGTTCTAAGTAGATAATTAGACAAGTCTAATTGTGCATTCGCTTTAAAAATTTCGGAGTTGTAAATAGACTTCTGATTAATATTTAATTGAGCATCAAGCTCAATATTTAGTAAATTATTTATCTCTTTGAATTCTTTTTTCTTTAATTCAATTGCTTCAAGTTGTTCATTTAAAAGATCAAATCTAGAATCGACAAAATCAATAGTGCGTTTGTATACTAGTCTTCTATCCAGAATACCATCATTATCAAATTCAAAAATTAAAGTATTTAAGTATTCATTAGCAATTTTTGGATTAGAATGTCGTAAACTTAAATTTAATTGATCACTATCCTTAGATGTTTCAGATACTTTTACATTTTTCAAAAACGAATCAACAACAAAATCAAAAGGTTTAATTACAATTGATTTTTTTAGGCCCTCAATCTTATAACTATCATCTCTAACATCTAAATCAAAGGGAAGGTCATGTGTTTGATTTTTTGTAGAATATCCTTTAAAATCATAGCTTCTGATAAAATCATTTGATTTATCAAACTCTGAAATTTTTAACAAATTATTGTCAAAATACAATTCATATTTTACTGCCTGTGTTATAGTATCAGTGTCAATTAACAATTTAAAATCGTAATTATCAAACCACTCAGATGAATGATTTTGGGTGTTTTTAATATTACCTAAAGTAAAAAACTCAACATTTGAATTTAACTTTTTTGAAACTATATTATGAAGTTTAGTAGAAGATAAAACACCAATTTCATTTTCTAAATTTATCATTGATCGATTAAAAATAGTCATGGCAGTGGGTAATGCCATCTCAGAGTCCATAGCATCATCAATTATTTCAATTCTAGCATTTGATTCATATTTGAAATCAGCATACCTCAAAAAAAGGAAAGCAGTAAATAAAAAGAACAAAATAGAAATAATAAAAAATTTGTAAAATGTTAAATACCTGATAATTACTTCGGTATTCAAAATTTCATTTTGATTATATTTTTCTTTACTATTTTCGGTATTCATTATTATTTGTAAGTTTCTATCAATTACTAATAACTATTATTGAAGACAAAACGAATGACAGTAGACTTAGCAAAGTCCCTGAATTACCAATTATACCAGCGTTTTTTATTCTAGAACTATTAGGATTCACAATTATTATATCTCCCGAAAGTATTTGAAAAGCATCACTATTAATAAAATCACTAGAAGTAAGGTCTACAGAAAAAATCTTTTTGAAGCGAGATTTATCAGATGAAATTTTATTTCTTAGTACTTTAATTTTTTTTCGTTCGCCATTTATAGTAAGATCTCCAGCCATTCCAATTGCCTCTAAAATGTTTAAGTTATTTTTAAAGAAATCATATTTACCAGGTCTGTTTACTTCTCCAAGAATAATAAAATGAGTATTTAGTAACTTTATGTCAACAATAGGATCAATTAAAATCTTATTTTCTACAATTATTTTTCTTACAAGTTCAACAGCTTGTATTATGGTTAAACCTTCAACATTTATTTCACCAATTGAGGAGAAATTAATATTTCCATTTTGGTTAACCTGATATCCATTATAAAGTAAAATTTCTTTTGAGTTAGTAACATTTGATGCTGAGGGATTAAATTCTAAAGTTGTCTCTGGATCTTTTGACAAAATCGATATTTTCAAAACATCATCTAATTGAATCTTATATTCATCATAAGAAACATTATATAATTCTTTATCAGAAACATCTTGAACATATAATACATCTTTTTTTGTAGAACAATTATAAAAGAGTGCTATTATAAATAATATTAAACCTAAACTATTTCTTCCTAACATATAATTATAAAGTATTATATAAGTGATGCGAAGATAAATTAATATATTTATTATTAATAAATAATGGCTCTTAAATTTTCCAAAGAAGAAGAAATAATTAAAAATCTATTGTTTAACAATAAAAAGTTAGATAAAGCTGATTTTGATGAAATTGATTTTGATAAATTTGTTAAATTATCAAGCTCTCACCTTATACTTCCTTTAATTTTTATAAAACTTAAACAAAAAAATCTTTTAAATTATATTCCTGAGGAATTGGTGAAATATCTTAAAGAGATTTATGAAATAAATTTAAACAGAAATAAAGAGTTAATTAAAGAAACTAAAATAATAACTAATATTTTAAAGAAAAATAAAATTAATTATGTTCTCTTAAAAGGAACAGCAAACATATTGAGAAATTTATACAAAGATATCGGCGAAAGAATGGTTGGAGATATTGATATACTTGTAGAATTAGAAAACGGCAATAAAACCATCAAATTATTAAATAAAATTGGATACTATAATTTAACAGATGATATATATTTTGACTTCAGACATCTAAATAGAATTATTAACAAAAAAAAAATATTTGCGGTTGAGATTCATACAAGACTGTTTGATAAACGCAATAACTTAGTTGATTTAAAAAACACAGAAAAATTAGAAAAAATATATGTGTTTAATAAACAGACAAGTGCAAATTATAACATATATAATTTTCAAATAAATGATTTTGGTTATTCACAAGTAAATTACAGTTATAGAAGTTTATATGATCATTTTTTATTGAGTAAAAATGAAATATCTAACAATAGTAATGATATTGTAAAGGAAAGATTTAAAAAAAGATATTTATTAATAGCTAGAAGATTAGGCATAGATTATTACTTTAAATACAAGTTAGAGAAAGATGTAATCGGATCAATCAGATTTAGGCTCAAAAAAAAGTTTAAGGTTTATAATAATTTTGATAAACTATTTTTTCGGATAAAAGTGATTATAACTAATTTGCCTAAACAGATATTTATTTTAATTAAAAATAAAAAATACAGAAAATATTTATATAAGAAGATTATAGCTCGATAACCTGACTTTTTTCCCATTTTATTAATCCGTTGGCAGTCTTTAAATCAATGAAATTATGATCGTTTAGCCAATTTTCTAATTTTGCTCTAGATTTTTTTATCCCAACATAAGACTTAAAGGTTCTAAAATAAGATAAGCCAGGAACAAGTGGTTGATGAATATCAAAATCTCTGGGGTGGAAATAAGTCATTACATAATCTGAGTTTTTGGACCATTTGTTTATACATGAATAAGGAAATAATCTGAAATATCCACCACCAGAATATATAAATTGAAAACCAAAAAAACTTTGGGTATTTATTGGAAATTCCTTTAGGGTCGCGCCATTATATTTTAAAATTGAAGGCTTAGCATATTTATACTTGGGCATACCTCCATGAGCTCTTCCTGCTGGAAAAACCGAAGAATCATATTTAATCCCTAAATCATGTAAAACTTCAAATGCCCATTTATTTTTTTCTGTAATTGAAAATCCAGGAGCCCTAAATGAATTTACCTTTGTACCGACACAATCTTCAATTATTTTTACTGACCTTTCAATATCATTTGAAAATTCTTTTCTGCTCATTTCATAGGCAAGTTGATGTAAATGCGAATGAGTTCCAATCTGAAAACCCTTTTTATGTATTCTTTTTATAATACTGGGATATTTTTCAGCAACCCATCCTAAAACAAAAAAAGTTGCATTCACATTTGCTTTTTCAACTATATCCAAAATAATTTGGACTCCATAATCTAATCTTGATTCATAATTTCTCCAACTTTTTTCTGTCTTTGTTTGGTTATTGTCCAAAATATGAAACCAATCTTCAATATCAAAGGTTAGTATTTTCATTAAAAGAATTTTTTATTATTTCTTTTGAAAATCAACACATCCTCTCGGGTTGGAAAGGAATAATAGGAACTCTTGTTTTTCGGATTTTCAATTAACTGTAAATTACCGTTGTGGATCATATCAATTGATTTTGCAATTAATTCCATTCCTATTTTTTTTGTTATTTTAATTAATTGCGACTGAGTTTTAGATTCAATATCAATAGATTTTTGTATTATTATTGGACCGCTATCAATACCTTCATCAACAAAAAAAACAGATACTCCAGTTGTTTTTTCGTTGTTTTTTAAAACCCAAAATGTTGGCATTAAACCTCTATATTTAGGAAGCATTGCAGTATGAAGATTAATACAACCCTTTGGGGCTAGATTTATAATTTGTTTCTTGAAAATTTGGTTACCTAAAATTGACACCAAAATATCTGGGTTATAAGATTTTAGAGTTTGAATTGATTTTTCAGAATTAATACTTCCATTTAACTCAATTTTTGGTATACTATTTTCACTTAAGATATTGATTATTTTCTTTTTCTTGTCAAACTTTGACATAAGGTATTTTAATGAATAATGAATAAAAAAAGAAAAACCAAAAATATTAAATGTCTTAAGAGCTTTTTTTATAAAACTTTCATTCTTTCCAAACGGTGAAACCTTTGTAACAACGCAGCCAACAACCTTTGAGTGAGTGGGCATAATTTGTAATAAATATTTAAAATTTTCTGCAAGATAAAAAGGCTCATCCTGGGTAATAACAATAATTCTCATAATTTTTTAGCTTTTGAATACCAGTCAGCCCTAAGTTTTTTTACATTATTATTGGACATCCAATAAATTGTGTTACTTAAAGATTTATCAATGTTAAAGCTTGGCACAAAACCATTATCTCTAATTTTTTTAGACAAAAAATAAGTAGAATCGGTGAATTTTTTAACACGTATTGAATTAAATTTCATATCTCTTTTAAAAATTTTTTCCAAAATATCTATAGGGAAAGTTATTAAATATGTTAATGTTAGTGGTATTTTGAATGGATATCTAATGCTTAGAATATCACAAATCTTTTTAGATAATTCTCCGGTAGTAATTTGAGGATAATCTGAATAATTATACTCAAAATACATATTTTCAATATTATCGATTGAAAACAGAACAGAGTCAACAACATTTTTAACATATGCTATTGATTTTATGTTTTTTCCACTACCAATAATTGCATAAAATTTAGATTTTATCTGAGATATTAAATTATAAACATTACCAAAGTTTTTTTCACCGAATACTACAGCTGGTCGTATAATAATTACTTTGCACCATGGATTTTCTTTACTCCACTCTTTAATTATTTTTTCAGCCTCATATTTTGATTTTCCATAGTCATTAATTGGAAACTTAGGCGAATTTTCATCCTTACCCTTAAAAGAGTTTCCGTATATCGCAACACTTGAAAAAAATACAAAAACTTCAATATTATTTTTCTCGACAAAATTCAGTACATTTCTAGTTCCATCAACGTTGGTTTCGTAAAACTTCTTCTGAAAATCAAAATGAACTGCTGCAAGATGAATTAATGTAGTTTTTTTATTAATTTTTAGTCTCTGTGAAAGAAATTTTTCTTTATCGAGAATATTTAATTCAGTATATTTTTCATCGGAAAAATCTGGTGAATTTATGTCATAATTTACTAATATAGATTCTCCAAGTTTTTCAGAAAAATGAGAACCAATAAAACCACTACCCCCGATTAAAATGTATTTCATAATTTATTTTTAAATATTTTTCTTTTCCAATATGTATTGAAACTTCTTTCATTTGAATGTTTTGAGAAATTATTAACGGTTTTTTTTGAAATTAAATCAAAATTATCCTCATGGTATTTAAAAATTAATTTATTAAGATTACTTAAGTCTAAATCAATTAATTCAAATCCATAGTCATTTTGAATAAAATTTTGGGTTGGAATATTCACAACTAGAGGTATTAATCCACAACTCAGAGCCTCAAGAAGTGAGAGGGATAATCCTTCTCTCATACTCAAAGATATATAAAACCTGCATTTTTCCTTAATTATTTTTTTAATATTAGCTTGTGGTAAAGAGCCATAAACTATTATGTTAGGGATTTTAGCATTTCTATATTTTTGATATAATTTACCATCTCCAATAAGATGTAGTTTTTTATCTTTAATATTTTTCTTCCAGTGTTCATATAAAAGCTCTACACCCTTAGAATTTTCTAGCCTACCAAAATAGATAAAATCCTTATTACTTTTATTAAGCTCAATATCACTAAAGGACGAAAAATTTCTTAGAAGAGTTAAATTATTTTTTAATTTGAAAATACTGTATAATTCATCACTAACCAATACTATTTCACAGTTTAAAAACCTTAATAGATTAACCACTAGTTTGGTTACAAGTTTTATCTTACCTGGACCATGAATTACTATATAATCTGGGGATAAAGGTCTTAAAAATTTTAAAAGAGCTGCTCTTAAATCATGGAATATAATTCTGTCCTCTTTAAAGATTAAGCTTAACAAGCTTAAAATATTATTATTTCTTATAGAAATGAAATCTACATTAAATCGTTTTTTTAGATTTCTAACATAAATTTCTGCACCACCAAAATCTTTATCACTAAATAATATTGATTTCATTTTCAATTACTATTAAGTTTAATAACATCAGAAATATAGCCCATCTTATATTTTTTAGTAAACTTCTTTTTTTTCCATTTCATTAATGTATTATCTAAATATATCAGAAATTTAGAATTATAATTATATCTCAGTAAATTACTTTTATAACCTACAATATAAGTGCTATTTATAAAAACACAATCGACGGGAAATATATTTTTAAATGAAAGATATTTGTCTTTATTTGATCTAGGGTGAATTTTGACGTAAAGTTTTTTTATATCATATTTCCTGATTAAATTTTTTATTAAATTAATCTCTTCATTAACACTAATTCCCAAAGTTTTTGTAAGAGGTTCATCAATATAAAAAAACTCACATATATCTTTATTAGCTTCTATGTCAAAAGGTGATCCGTATATTAATGGATTGGGTTCTGAACATTTATTGAATTTAGAACTGTCATAAATTTTTTTGATTCTCCGTTTATAATAATCAGTAAAATAAAAACAAGAAAGATTAGTAGTAGTCTTTTTCTTTAAAAGTAATGGTAGCATAAAAATTATTGAACAAAACCAAAGAGAAAATTTTTTTAAATTATTTTTAAGGTATGAGAAATTATAAAACTTATTATTTTCAGTGAACGCATGTTGTAAAACAATAATATTAGAGGCCTTATTTTTCAAAAATTTAAGAAGAAAAATATCTGGTACTCTCGATGCAACAAAAATGATTTCAAATTGATTAAGATTTAACAGGTATAGTTTAAAAAATGAGAAAGGATTCTGGTGAGTTATAAATATTTCACAAGTAAAAATTTTACTTGTGAATCTTTCATATTCAATTCTAGTGTCTAGTATAGCTATCCTCTTCATCTTTGTCTGTTATTCATTGCAATCCAAAATAACGGATTTGATATTGAAATTTTTGTTAATAATAAAACTATCAGATTTAAGTTTTTAAAGGCTTTAAAAAGTAAAAATATAATTAATGGAAAAGAAAAAATACCGGCAAAAATAAAGAGATATACGATTGGACCTAAATCATAGGCGACATAGGCTGAAAGATCATTTTGAAATCCATAATAATTAAAATCATTTAGGTATTCAAATAATAATTCAAATCGGGCATAATTTTCGATACCCATATCAAAGTAGGCATTTATCTTATTAAAAGCGAACTGATTAATGAATTCATAAATAAAAAATATAATGGGAATAAATAATAAAAATATATATCTGATTCTTTTAAAAAAAGGTATAAGAACTATGGGAAATAATAGGGATATAACACTAAAAGTTAATAGTGATAATAAAATTGAAAAAATAATATATTTCCTGTTTTTTTCCTTAGATATTTTGGATAAAAGAATAGCAATAACTAAATAATAAACAGCAAATGTAGAAGGTTCTTGGAAAACTCCACTAGGTCTAAAATTTACAAATGTATTGCTTTGAACAAGATGTCTTGACTCACCGTACAGAAGGTTTGGAAAGAAATCAATTTCAAACTGAAATAATGTAAATATGGAAAATATGTGAAAAAATAACATTATAAATAAAATTATTTTTAAATTTTTAGACTCAATTGAAACACTGTTTACAGAAAGAATAATTGCAATTAAAATGTAAAACATATTAGGGTCAAATCGAGTTGATAAAAAAAGCTGAGAAAAAAGAATAATAGAAAATAAAAAAATTGAGTAGATATAAAATTTTCTGTTAAGATATTTAATATTAGATACGGAAAAAATTATTAATAATATTGGAATAAAAAATTTAGACCCAAAAACAGGAACTGAAAAGAAAAATATTAATATAGTTCTGATCAAATTCATTTATTTAATTTATAAGTTATAAAAGATGATAATTGAAATAAGGTTATACCTAAAACATATATAAAAATCGAAAATTTTGAAAAGTCTAAAAACTTACTTAGAATATATATTATGAGAAAAATAAATGAACAAAAAATTGAGGTCAAAAAGATATTTTTCTGCAAATTAAAGTAAATATTAATTAAATTATACTGACCAAAATAAAAAACACAAATTTCAAAAACACATAAGCCAAAAAATAGATAAATCGAGTCAGGGTAAAGACTAATAGTAAAAATCGAAGCACCCGTGATTATTAGTAATAAAAGTAAAAATAATTTGTGTTTTTTATTTTTGAAAAATATAAGTTTTTCATTTACAGATTTTAAATTATCCATCTTACGAAACTCGATTAAAATTAACGAACCTACTGATGCACTAAGAAAAGACGTAATTTTAACTATTAAAAAATCATCTACATCCAAATCTGATGAAACTTTAAAGGCAACAAAAAAAATGAAAGGTATAAGGAATGATGCTGCTATGTCGTTAAAATAATAAATTATTTTTTTTTTAGTAAAATTGATGTGGAATTTAAAACTGTATATTCTGTATGTCAATAAGATAAAAATCAGAATAAAAAAATATTGAATTACTGAGAAAAAGATGTCATAAAAAAAGACACTAAGTAAAAGAACTGAATAAACAATTCCATTTTGAAAAAAAAAGCCTAAAATATTACCATCTCTGATTTTTTTCGCACCATAATTAAAAAAAAAAGCTCCGATTGATGCAAAAATTAGTATAATTATTGTCTGATTATTGGTTAATAAATAGATTAATAAAAGTAAAGAATAAATGAAATATTGAACAACTAAAATTGAGTTTTGGTTTTCAGATTCCTTTGTTGATAAATACTGCAATGACAAACCAAACCTCAAAAATGGTAAAATTAAAGGGAAAATTAAAATAAAATTTAAATACCATGCTCTTAGGTTAGTATCGCTAATTAATTTATCCACCAAAAAAGTGAAAATAAAAAAGATAATACTAGGGCTAAACCTTACAAAAAAATTTCTTATTTGAAATGTAATATTTGAATTTAGAAATTTTGAAATCATTTTACTTTGTAATTTAAAGCACCATCAAATACAAAAATATTTTTGTGCTGATGTAGATGATGAATTGCATTTAAATTTTTATGAAAATTAGGCTTGACGGTAATAATTTTTTGCTCTTTATAGCTTGATAAACTTAATTCAACAATTTTATTAATATTTAAATATCTTCCATAAATATTTTCAACATTAGCTTGAGATGGTCTATAATAAAAATTTTCGTGCTTAAATATTGGCCCGGCATTTCTCGCTGTTCTTGAATCTATCAATACAGGATTTAAATCATGTGATATTATTTTGCTTAAGCTTAAATTGTCGATTTTGTAAATGTATAGTTCGTTGTCGAAAGGAATATCGATATTTTTTGACTTATTGAGGAAAAGCCATTTGTTATTTTCCTTGTCTCGAAAGTAGGAAGCATCAACAATTAGTTCACCTTCAAAAGCAGTAGAATAGAGTTCCCACTGATCAGGGAATTTAATACATCTGAATATTTCTAATCTTTTATTTTCATGTGTTTCAGGTATCATATAAATAAAGTTATCCTCTTCAAAAATAAAAGGGTATGAAAGATGATAGTTAAGGTTTAAAACATCGTTCACATCATATATATTCCCATTCATTATTTTACCACATGAAATTTTGCCTTTTTTCGATCTATAGCAATAATTTTCAAAAAAAACATAATTTTCACCCTCAAAATCAAAAAGAAAAGGATCAGCCCAAAATTCATTTCTCGGAATTTTAACAGGTTTTATTCTGAATAGTGTTGAATTTAAGAAGTTTCCTTTTCCAATGAATAATGTCCAAGAATTAAATTTTACGCCAAATATTTTATTAATAAATTTTTTAAAAAATTTTACACTAAGTTTTTTATAAAATTTTGACAGATAAAAAAAAGTATAATAAAGATTAGGTGACCTATAGAGAGGATTATAGTATAATCCTGATTTTTTTGTTGTTAAGGTATTAGCGTTTAATAATTGTAAATTTTTAAATAAAAGTGACACAGAAGCTTGATAAACCAAATCACGAGTTTTTATATAGGACCAATGACGATTGAAGTAGGCTTTATCAATAATTTCACCTCCATCTAACTCATTTGTCAACTTTTGCAAAGTAACCCCAACATATGCCTCTTCCAATACTATTTCCCAGAATCCTGCGGGGCCTCCCCTATTTATAGTATTATCACCATGATGAAATGACCAAATTCCGTATTTAGTTGAATCTAAAATTTTACCCTTAATTATTCCAAATTCATGCCTTAGTAGGATATCTAATTTTTTATCTTTTATACTTTTTGAATCTTTTTCATTGAAAAAATCTACATAACGTTTTCTAATTGGGCTTAAATTAATTGTTTCAACTGATTTTAAATAATTTATAATACTCTCTTGCTTTGGATGTTTTTTTCTTTTAAAAAAAATATTTCTCTCAATAAGTTTTTGGATTTTGAAAATTGCTCTTGATAAAAATGAATATCCATAATTTAAATAATTTTTATCACGACCATCTTTAATCAGTAATTCTAATCTTAAATAAGGTGTATTAATTATCTTATCTATAATATCTAACTCCCAATATTCTAGTTTATCAAATTCTTTAATTAAAATTCCTATTTTAATCATAAAGTCTAAACTACTTTTTTAATTTTCAATAATTTTTCCAATAAATCCTCAACAAAATCTAATTGAAGCATATTTGCACCATCACTTTTGGCTAAATTTGGATTATGATGAGTTTCTATAAAAATACCGTCAACTCCAACTGCGATTCCAGCCTTCGCTATAGCTTCAATCATTTCAGGTCTACCACCTGTAACCCCTGAAGATAAATTTGGTTGCTGAAGGGAGTGTGTCACATCAAGTACAGTTGGTGCATATTCATTCATTTCTTTAAGACCTCTAAAATCAACTATTAAGTCATTATATCCAAACATTGAGCCTCTTTCGGTAAGTAAAACTTTATCGTTTCCAGACTCTTTTATTTTCTGAACTGCAAACTTCATACTTCCAGGCCCCATGAATTGACCTTTTTTTAGATTTATAATTTTTTCTGTTTTTGCAGCAGCAACTAATAAATCCGTTTGTCTAACTAAAAATGCAGGAATTTGTAATATGTCTACATATTTAGCTGCAATTTCGGCATCACCAGGAACATGTATGTCTGTAATTGTTGGTACTGAAAACTCATCACTAACTTTACCCAATATTTCTAACGCTTTAATATCACCAATTCCTGTAAAACTATCTAGTCTTGTTCTATTAGCTTTTTTATAACTCCCTTTGAATACAAATGGAATATTTAACTTTTCGGTGATTGATTTTAATCTTTCTGCTATTTTCATTGCCATTTCTTCACCCTCAATCGCGCACGGTCCTGCTAATAGAAAAAATGTTTTATTTTTTCTATATGTAATCTTATTTAGTATATCTTTCTTCATAATATTTAATTGCTTTTTTATAATCTTTGATAGTATCAATTCCTATAGATTTATGATCAGTAACTAATACTTTTATTTTTCTGTTGTTTTCTATGAATCGTAACTGTTCAAGTTTTTCAATATTTTCTAATATATTATCCCTGTAGGAATCAAATAAAATTAATTCAGAAGTTTTATATCCATAAATACCTATGTGTATCAGTTTACGATTATAATTGTTTTTATCCCTTTCGTATGGAACATCTGATCTTGAAAAATAAATAGCATGAGAATTTTTGTCAAGAACAATCTTAACTTCACTCGTGCTATTTTGATAATTAGTATTATCAGCTAAAAAACCAAAAGTAACTATTCCTTCGCCATTATTTAATTCCAAAAATAATTTATCAATCAAATCAGATGACAAGAATGGCTCATCACCCTGAACATTAACAATGTTTTCAAATTTTTCGTTTTTATGTAAAAATTCGATAATTCTTTCGGTACCTGAATGATGCTTGTCTGATGTAATCATAACATCATCCGTAAATTTCTTACAATGATTATATAATTTTTTGGAGTCAACTAAGATCAATGATTTAGAGGCATACTTTGATTTTTTTGAATTTTCATAAGTGTGCTGGATTATCGATTTATTATCAATATTTAATAATAACTTATTTGGTAATCTAGAGGAATCTAATCTTGCCGGGATAAGAATGATATTTCTTTTCTTGTTATATGTCATAAAACTGTATTAATCCTAATATTTTTTTATTTGAATCAATAACTGGAAGAGTAATAATTTTATTTTTTCTCATTATTGTTTTTATTTCCTCCAAATTTGAATTCAAATTTGCATATGTATAATCTCTGTTAACTAAATCTGAAATTTTGGATCCTCCAAAACTCTTTTCGTCTTTTAGAGATCTCCTAATATCACCATCAGTAATAACACCAATGAGAGTTTTATTTTGTTCTAGAAAAGCGATTCCAAAACCACAATTAGAAATTTTGAAAATGACATCAAAAATATTCATTTCCTTATTTATGATTGGTAAATTTTTTTTTATCATAACATCACTAACATTTGTTAATAATCTTTTCCCTAAGCTTCCACCAGGGTGATATTTAGCAAAGTCAATTTCTCTAAAATGTTTAGCTTTCATTAGACAAACTGCAATTGCATCACCAATTACGAGTGTTGCAGTAGTTGATGATGTAGGAGCAAGGTTAAGACTACATGCTTCATTAACAATATCACAACAAATATGAAAACGAGAATTAGTAGCTAGTGTTGAAGATTCATTTCCTGAAATTGCAATAGTTAAAATACTATTTTTATTAGCATAATTTAAAACTCTTAACACATCGTCTGTTTCGCCTGAATAAGAAATGAGTAATAATGCATCGTTTTTATTAATCATTCCCAAATCACCATGAAAAGCCTCAGTGGAGTGAATAAAAAAACTTTGAGTACCAGTACTTGCAAGTGTGGCTGCAATTTTTTTTCCTATATGTCCTGATTTACCAATTCCGGAAATAATTAATCTACCTTTTATTTCTATAATACTGTTGATTATATCATTAATATTTTTTTTGTTTAAATTGGAAATAACATGATTTAATGAATTAATTTCATCATTAAACACTTCTAGAAAATTTTTATAGTGATTCATTTCATTAATATTTGTTAATTATATTTTTTATTTCATCTTTAAAATTAAATTGAGGTTTCCAGCTAAGATGTTTTTTAATCTTATCACAATCTAAGCTATATCGATAATCATGGCCTGGCCTGTTTTCTGTAAAATTTATTTTTTTATGATAATTATCATCATTGAATATTTGGGAATAAATTATTTTATAAACCATCATATTTGTAAGTTCATCACTACTACCAATATTATATGATTCTCCACTTTCTGATTTATTAAAAATTAGATCAATTCCGATGACATTATCAATTACGTGAAGCCAATTCCTAACGTTTAATCCATTTCCATAAATTGAAACTTTTTTATCATTTTTTAAACAATATATTATTTGTGGGATGAGTTTTTCAATATTTTGATTAGGGCCGTAGTTATTAGAAGAAATTGAAATTGTTGTATCTAGGCCGTATGTTTTAGAATAACTTCTGACAAGCATATCAGCAGAAGCTTTGGATGCTGAATAAGGTGAATTTGGTAAATACCTACTTGTTTCTGTAAAACTACCTTTTTTTATACTACCATAAACCTCATCAGTAGAAATTTGATGGAACCTTGATTTAGCAAATTTTTCTTTTCTTTTGTTGGGACCTTCCATCCAGGTTAAATATGCTGCTTTCAATAATTTGTGAACCCCAATTATATTGGATTGAACAAATAAATCAGGATTTAAAATTGAGTTGTCTACATGTGATTCAGCTGCAAAATTTATTACACCATCAATTTCATGATTTTTAAAGATATTTTTCAAAAGAACCTCGTCACAAATATCTCCATGTATAAATTTATAAGCTTTATAGTCTTCGAATTTTAAAATATTTTTTTTATTTCCAGCATAGGTTAGTTTATCTAAATTATAAATATTTAAATTTTCATAATTATTTAAAATATAATCTATATAATTTGAGCCAATAAATCCAGCTCCACCTGTAATTAATAAATTTTTACATCTAAATTTTTTCATTTAAACAATATTTTTTTTCAAATGATTTTCTAAACTAATTTCCCAGGATTTTACATTTAACCGAAAATTTTCAATGATTTTTGATGAATCAAGTGCTGAAAACTTAGGTCTTTTAATATCAGAAAATTTTTGTTTTGTGGGACTGACGATACACTTTGAATTAATTATCTCTTTTATTTTTTTTGCAAATTCATATCTAGAGCAAAACCCCAAATTTGAAAAATGAAAAATTTCAGTTTTTAAATTAGAAAGTCTAGGAATTATTTCCAGTATAATTTTAGCCAAATCTGATGCATTAGTGGGAGAGCCAACTTCATCCTCAACCACATATATATTTTCGTTGTTCTCCAAACTATTCAAAATTCTGGTGACAAAATTATTGTTAAATTTTGAATATAACCAAGATGTTCTGATGATGACAGATTTATTCAAATTATAACTTAAAATTTTTTTTTCACCATTTAATTTAGTGATACCATAGTAATTTTGTGGATTTGTTGGGCTTGATTCCTTGTATGGATAATTATTAAAGCCATCATAAACATAATCTGTTGAAATGTGTATTAACTGAATATTAAATTCATTACACAACTTTGCCAAATTATTTGCTCCAATATGATTAACATTTTCAGAAAAAAATTTATTTTTCTCAGCATTTATTACATCTGTGTAAGCAGCACAATTTATTATCGTGTCAATATTATTTTTGGTTAAAAATTTTTCAATAAGTGAGTAATTTGTAATATCCATTTCTCTTTTATC
>MDTG01248724.1_pt1 | contig 17458 bp, 16 predicted proteins | sample 811421 | NCBI WGS metagenome assembly MDTG01 (sample SAMN05326645, study PRJNA326480) | marine metagenome | isolation source: seawater | place: Pacific Ocean: South East | collected 2011
AATTGGTAAAGAAGGTTCTGCATTTGGCGAAGTATGCTTTAATACTGGTATGACAGGTTATCAAGAAATTTTCACAGACCCATCTTACTATGGTCAAATTATGGTTACCACAAATGCACATATTGGTAATTATGGTTACTCAGATAAAGAAATTGAATCTGAATCAGTTAAGATTTCAGGCTTAGTATGTAAAGATTTTAATTTTCATAATTCTAGACATGCTTCAATTGGTGATTTGAAGGATTATTTTATAAAGGAAAAAATTGTTTGTATTTATGACCTTGATACCAGGGCTTTAGTTCGATATATACGAGATAAAGGTGCAATGAATGCAATCATATCTTCAAATGTTTCTGATGTTAAAATTTTAAAAGATGAGTTGCAAAAAGTTCCTTCTATGAAAGGACTGGAATTATCTTCTTTTGTATCTACTGAGAAAGCTTATACAATAGGTAATGAAAAGTCAAATTATAGGGTTTCAGTATTAGACTTAGGAGTTAAAAAGAATATATTAAGATGCCTTGAATCCCGTGGTATATATATTAAAGTTTTTCCAATGAATAGTTCTTTGGATGAATTATTATCTTTTAACCCTACTGGTATTTTTTTATCAAATGGTCCGGGTGATCCAAGTGTAATGTTGAATTCTATTGAACTAACTAAAAAAATTATCGATCAAAATATTCCAACTTTTGGTATTTGTTTAGGTCATCAAATAATTTCATTAGCTGGTGGTTTAAAAACATTTAAAATGCATACAGGTCATAGGGGAATTAATCATCCCATTCTTAATTTAGAAACAAATAAGGGTGAGATTACTTCTCAAAATCATGGTTTTTCAATCGAGGAATCAAGTCTATTAAAAAATACACATATTAAAGTTACTCATCGAAATTTAAATGATAATTCTATTGAAGGAATTAAATTTATAGATAGACCATGTTTTTCTGTTCAATATCACCCAGAATCTTCTCCTGGTCCTCATGATTCGAGATATCTTTTTGATACTTTTGTTATAAATATGGATGTATACATAAATAAATCACATGTCAAAAATTAAACATATAATTGGTAGGCAAATTTTAGACTCTAGAGGTAATCCTACAGTTGAAGTTGATGTTGTAACTGACGATGGTTTTTTTGGAAGAGCAGCTGCTCCTTCCGGTGCTTCTACAGGAATTTATGAAGCTTTAGAGTTAAGAGATAAAGGAGAGAGATTTAATGGTAAAAGTGTTATGCAAGCTGTTAATAATGTAAATAATATATTGCAACCTGAATTAATAGGTCTAGATGTGTTTGATCAAATCTGTATTGATGAGAAGATGATAGAGTTGGATGGTACTCATAATAAATCAAATTTAGGTGCTAATTCTATTTTACCTATATCTTTAGCTGTTGCTAAGTCTGCAGCTAGTTCAAAAAGTATTGGTTTATATGAACACATATCTGATGGTTTATTTAGTTTACCTGTACCAATGATGAATATTTTGAATGGAGGTGTACATGCGGATAATAATATTGATTTTCAAGAATTTATGATTATCCCTCATGCTGCAAATAGTTTTTCGGAGGCAATTCATATGGGTTCACAAGTATTTTATAAATTAAAAGAAAATTTAAAATTTAAAAATTTATCTACTAATGTAGGTGATGAGGGTGGTTTTGCTCCTAATATAAAATCTAATGAAGCAGCTATTCAAATTGTTTTATTAGCGATAGAATCCGCAGGATATAAAATTGGTGAAGATATTTCTATTGGATTAGATGCAGCAGCTTCTGAGTTTTACAATAAAAAAGATGGATTATATTGTTTTGCAGATAAAAAATTAACATCTGATGAGATGGTTGATTTTTGGAGTAATTGGATTTCTAAATATCCAATTATTTCCATTGAAGATGGATTAGATGAGGATGATTGGTTGGGCTGGTCATTGTTAACCAAAAAACATGGTGCTAATATTCAGCTTGTTGGTGATGATTTATTCGCAACTAATCCAGAAAGATTAAGACACGGTATTGATACTCATGCAGCAAATTCTATTCTAATAAAACTAAACCAAATAGGTACACTTACAGAAACTTTAAACACTATTAAATTAGCAAAAGATAATGAATATACTACGGTTATAAGTCATAGATCTGGGGAGACCGAAGATGTTTCAATTGCAGATTTATCTGTTGGGTGTGCTGCAGGTCAAATTAAAACAGGTTCTCTTTGTAGGTCAGATAGGGTGTCAAAATATAATCAGTTATTAAGAATAGAAGAAAAATTAGGAAACAAAGCTTGTTATCATAGTTTCCCAAAGATAAATAAATAATTATGAAGAATTTAAAAGAAAAATTTGAATCGAAAATTGATATTTCAAGAAATCGTGTTAAAGAATTAATTCAAGAATATGGGGATAAGGTTGTGGGTGAAATCAATCTTCGTCAAATTTATTCAGGTATGAGAGGAATGTTGAGTATGGTTACTGAAACATCTAAGCTAGATCCAAATGAAGGAATAAGGTTTCGAGGATATTCTTTACCTGAGATACAGGATGTTTTACCAAGGGCTAAAAATTCTAATCAACCATTACCAGAGGGTATGTTTTATTTAATGTTAATAGGAGATTTACCTACTGATAGAGATGTTGATTTAATTAGTAAAGAGTTAGCAAGCAGATCAGTTGTTCCTAAGTATGTTTTTGATGTTATTAATGATTTACCTAAAGATATGCATCCAATGACACAGTTTTCTATTGGGATATTAACATTGAGACATGAAAGTAAATTTTCAATTGCCTATTCTAATGGTGTTAGTAAAAAACAATATTGGGATTCAACTTTTGAGGATGCTTTGGATTTAATTGCTAAGTTGCCGAGAATCGCTGCATATATATATAGAAGAAATTATCATAATAATGATCATATTGAACCTCTAGAAGGTGTTGATTGGTCTGCTAATTTTGCTCATATGCTTGGTTTTTCAAATTCAGAATTCACAGATCTAATTAGACTATATATGACTATTCATTCTGATCATGAAGGTGGTAATGTTTCAGCACATGCTTCTCATTTAGTAGGATCGGCATTAAGTGATGCATATTTATCTTTTTCTGCTGGAATGAATGGTTTAGCGGGTCCTTTACACGGATTAGCAAATCAGGAGGTGGTTAAGTGGCTATTGGCTATGCAAAAAGATTTAGGTGGTGGATTGCCTTCTAGAGATGAAATTGCTGAATATGTACAAAAATCTCTAGATTCTGGTCAGGTTATACCTGGTTTTGGACATGCTGTTTTAAGAAAAACAGATCCTAGGTATACTGCACAACGTGAATTTGCATTAAAGTATTTACCTGATGATGAATTATTTTTATTAGTAAGTAGAGTATTTGAGGTGGTGCCTCCAATATTAGAAGCTACTGGAAAGGTTAAGAATCCTTGGCCTAATGTAGATGCTCATTCAGGAATATTACTTTTAAAATATGGAATGAAAGAATATGATTTTTTCACAGTGTTATTTGGTGTATCAAGATCTTTAGGGATTATGTCACAATTAATTTGGAGCCGTGCATTAGGGATGCCAATTGAAAGACCTAGTTCTACAACTACGGAGATTATGATTAAGAAGTTTTCTAATTAAACATTTTTTTGTCTATTATATTCAAATAGAATTATTGCTGTTGCTACAGCAGCATTAAGTGATGCAGTTTTTCCAGTTGTAGGAATTTTGCCAATTTCATCACTGATTTCTATTAAATTGTTCGAAATTCCATTTCTTTCAGATCCAATTATTATTAACATTGGTTTAGTTAATTTAAGTTTGTTAATGGTTTTATTTCCTTTTTCTGAACAAGACAAAATTGTTAATCCACTGTCTTGAGCAGTTTTTACAGTGTTCAATAAACTTTCAACTCTACATATATTTATGTTTGCAATTGCTCCTGCTGATGCTTTTATAGCAATTTCATTAATTTGAGCAGATTCTTTTTTTGGAATTATTATCCCATTTACACCCATTGCTTCTGCACTTCTACAGATTGATCCGAAGTTTCTCACATCAGTTATTCTGTCTAGTAATAGGAATAATGGAAATTCACCTTTATTAAAAATTGATATAAGTAAATTTTCAAAATTTTGAAATGTAATATGTGATGCTAATCCAATGACACCTTGATGATATTTTTTGGTTAATCGATTTAATTTGTGTTTAGGAACTAACTTTAAATTGATATTTCTATTTTTTGCTGTTTCTCTAATTGTTATAGACCAATCTGTTTTTAAATCTTTCTGAAGATAAATTGTATCTATTTCTTTTTTGGATTCTAAAAGCTCTAACATGGGTCTAATCCCATATACATATAATTTTTTATCCATATAAAAATGTCATTTATTTATTTATTTTAAATATACTCATAATCTTTATTTGAAAATTATTAAATTAGATATATTAAAATTTATATTATGATTCAGAAATTTTCATTGTTTTTGCTTTTTGCTTTGTTATTTTTTTCTTCTTGTTATACAATAACTCATCCAGAGCCATGCCCAGGTTTAACTGAAGTTCAATTTATTTCTGATAACGAAATTGCTTTTGATTTACAGTATTAAGTATATTTTTATTTTACTAGTGTGAATAAAATTGCTGTTAATAAAAAACCTAAGTGGTTACGTGTTAAGTTACCATCTGGTAATAAATTTAGAGATCTTCGAAAACTAGTTGATAAGCATAGATTACACACTATTTGTGAAAGTGGTAATTGTCCTAATATGGGTGAATGCTGGGGTGTTGGGACTGCTACTTTTATGATTTTAGGAAATGTATGTACTAGATCTTGTGGTTTTTGTGCAGTTGCTACTGGTAAACCGAAAGGAATTGATTGGTCAGAGCCAGAAAGGGTGGCTAGATCAGTGAAATTAATGGATGTTAAACATTGTGTAATTACTTCTGTTGATAGAGATGATTTAGAAGATGGTGGTGTTCAAATATGGGTGGAAACGATTAATGCAGTTAGAAGACTTACTCCTGCTACTACTTTGGAAACTTTAATTCCGGATTTTAAAGGTGATATTGAGCTTATTAAACAAATTTCACAAGTACATCCAGAAGTGGTATCACATAATATTGAAACTGTAAATAGATTAACCAAAGAAGTTAGAATACAAGCAAAATACGATCGTAGTTTATTTGTGTTAAAAAAATTAAAAGAAACAGGTGTTAAGCGTACTAAGTCAGGTTTGATGTTAGGTCTTGGGGAGAATAATGAAGAGGTTGTGGAAACTATGCGAGATTTACGAAGTGTAAATGTAGATATATTAACATTGGGGCAATATTTACAGCCTACTAAGAAACATATTCCAGTTGATAGATTTGTTACTCCAGAAGAGTTTGATAATTTTAAGAAACAAGGTTTAGAAATGGGTTTTAAGTATATTGAATCAGGACCGCTAGTCAGATCTTCTTATCATGCTGAAAAACACTTATTCTAGTATTCTATGAAAAGAATTGCGATTAATGGATTCGGAAGAATAGGTAGGGCTCTCTGTAGATTTCTATATATGCATTCAGATTATCAAGTTGTGGTTATTAATGATCTTGCTGATCCTAAAATCTTAGGTCACTTATTAAAATATGACTCAGTTCATGGTAAATTTCCTTATGATGTTGATTATGATGCAAATACACTTCTTATTGGTAAAGATAAAATTAAGGTTTTAAATATATCTAATTTAAAACTATTGCCTTGGAAAGATCTCAATATTGATGTTGTATTGGAATGTACAGGTATGTTTAAAACATTTGAGGAAAATATGTTGCATATCAAATCTGGTGCAAAAAAAGTAATATTATCATCTCCTCCAATTGATACTAAAATCAAGATGGTGGTGGTTGGTGTAAATGATAATCTTCTTCAAGATAGTGATCAGATTATTTCTAATGCTTCTTGTACTACTAATTGTGCTGCTCCAATGATTAAGGTCTTGGATGATAATCTGGGCATAAATAGTGCATATATAACGACGGTACATTCTTATACATCTGATCAAAATTTACATGATTCTATTCATTCTGATTTACGTAGGGCTCGATCTGCTCCAAATTCTATTATACCAACTACTACAGGTGCTGCAAAAGCATTGTCTTCTATTTTTCCAAAAATAGAATTGGGTGGTTGTGGGATAAGAGTACCAGTATCTAATTGTTCTTTAATTGATATTACATGTGTAATTAATAAAGAAATTAATATATACGATGTGAATAATTTATTTAAAAAAGCTTCCAGAAATAATTTAAAAAATATTTTATATTATAATACTGATCCAATTGTATCTATTGATGTTAAATCTAGTCCTTATTCTTGCATATTTGATTCAGAGTTGACTTATGTTTCTAGTAGTATGGTTAAGGTTGTTGGATGGTATGATAATGAATATGGATATTCTAGTAGGATGATTGATTTGCTATCAAAAATTTTATAAATAATTTTTCATAAAATTTAGTATTAGGGTTTCTGTGTCACTAGTTTCAAAACACTTTTTTTGTATAAATTCTTCATTAGATATGCCTAAAATTTTCTTCACATATAATGGGTATATATTCATTCTCTCTTTTATATCTTTTTTATTTAGTTCTGGGTGAAACTGAGTGCAATATATTGGTTTATTTTTAAAGCAAAATGCTTCATTTTTTACTTTATTGGAAGATGCTAATAAAATAGCATCTTGTGGTAATTGGTCGACAATATCTTCATGACCCATTTGAGCAAAGAAGCTATTAGGGAGTTCTTTAAAAATAATATCATTTTTTCCAGCATCAGTGACCTGTAGTTTTATTGTGCCTAATTCTGCTCGTTGTAGGTCGTGGACAACATGCCCCCCCCTTGCTTTTGCCATTGCCTGAAATCCCCAACATGAGGCAAAGGTTATTTTAGAATGATCATATAAATAATTCATAATATCTAATACTTGATTCATCCAGGTTCCACCGTGTGCTATTGAAAAATCCCCACTTCCACCAATTATAACTGCATCTGCTTTTTTGAATTCAGATTGATAAATTCGATCTCTTATTAAATCAAGATTCTTAATGTTTTTTTTATCGCAATTAAGACTTTTTTGAAAGCATTTTAATTCTTGTTGAATCATTGGGTCGCATTCTTTTCTTGCTTGTAGTGATAAGTATTTAGGTTCTTTCATTTACATATAATATAAAAACCTTCATTTCCTTTTTTTTGATAAAGTGGCATAAGTAAATATCCGTCTATAGGAGATGATACTTCTAAATTATTATTTTTTGCTATAATTTGTCCTTTATTGATTTTTTCAAAGTTTCTCATGTTTGGGTTCATTATAAAATCATCTTCTTTTTTGATCTTATGAATATATTTAACAAAGTAATTTCCTTTTGTTTTTTTTGAAAATTCAACCATATTTTTATTATTATGTAGAATTCTTTGTGGTATGTTTTTTGTGTCAATCAATCCTCTTTTTTCTAACATTTTCCAAATTCCAACTTCATGATTATTTGTTGAAGCAGGATCTCCAATGGAACCTCCTTCAAACACGATACTATTTACATTTTTAGAGCTATAATACTCTACTAATGAACCTTTTACTCTGTTAAGTAAATTACTTATAACTGGAATTTCTAAGAATTCTGCAAGTTTTTTTTCTTTTATATTATTGACTATAGTAAATACTCCATTTGGAGATGAAGTGTTGTGTAGGTCTATGATTGTAATATTTCGTTTCTTTTTTAATGTTATTATTTTATCAATAAGTTCTTTTAGCATTAGCATTTCTTTTCCATCTATTGTTTCTCTATAAGATTGTGATTTAATTTTTTTATCTACCCACATTCTGTTCATGTCTTCATGGATATACCTCTGATTATTTTTCAATGCATTAATATTGCCTATTAAGCCAATTACTGTACCAGTTAAATTAATATTAGAGTCTTTTATTTCTTGAAAAAATTTCTCAAGTGCTGCAACACCTGAATTTTCATTTCCATGTAGAGCAGCAATAAAAATTATTGTTTTTTCATTATTGCTATGATAGTTGCCAACAACTCTTTCAAACTGATTTAATAAACTATTATTAATACTTTGCTTGTTTGTATTAAGTTCATATTGAGTTAATTTTTTCTTTTGCACAATGCCAATAAATAATTTATCTTCTACTACAGGTAGAATATTTAATTTATTCTTGTGCATTATTTCAAGAGTATTAGAAATATTACATGAGGGTGTAATAGTTGTAGGATTTTTTTGCATGATTTTTTTTATAATAATTTCTTTTCTTTTACTGATGTAAGATTTATTATTAAATACTGTTTTATTTAAAATACCTGTAATATTACCTTGGTTATTTACAACTACCATATAGTTTTTTTGAGTCCAGCTGTTAATTTGGTAAGCTAAATTAAAAACATCATTTTCATTAATTGAATTTATATCTCTATCCATGCATTCTTCAATAAGCAATTTAGAAGGATTATTAATAACAACACTGCTTTTGGGAATATTCCATGTATGTATTGGTTGGTTGTTTTTTTGATTTCTGATTATTTCAGCCGTGATTGTTGTTAGTGAGTTCTGTTTTGAAAACTTATTGCTTAATGTATCGTATGAATCAATTATCCATCTAGCTCCATTTTGTCTTGTTGTCGTTCTATCTTTAATTATATTCAAATATTTCTCTATATCTTTTGCTTTAATATTAATACTTGCAAGTCCTATTGCTGCTTTTGGTATTAATTCATTTAAAATCAATTTTCTAGCTTCGATTCTTTTGCCATTAAACCATCTAAATGTTGCATCAATTCCTTGTTGTGCAGCAGAATAAAAATTAATTCTAGCATCATCAAATTTCATAACTTCACTGATGTCATCAATATTACTATTTTTATAAAAAATAAGTAGACCTAGCCAAAATGCAGAATTAGCAATTTCATCTACAATGGTAGGGCCTGAGGGAAGCATGCGGTTTTCTATACGAATGCTAGGTTTTTTATTGTAAATACCATAGCATGGTCGATTCCATCGGTATACTGTTGAATTATGTAATGTTAAAGCACTTAATTCAGGTAAATTTGGATTTTCAATTTTTTGTTTTTTTTGAGTAAGTGATTTGAGTAATATTTTATATCGTGTTATATCTTCTTTAAAAATTTCAATTAATGATCTCTTTAACCAATTATTTCCAAATGTAACTCTAGGTAAACTCTCTAGGTGGTAGTTACCAATGATTCTTGTGTCAGTAGCTTGTTGAAATACTGCTATTCGAGTCTCATTCCATAGTCTTTTTCCAAATAACATCGGTGAGTTCACACTTGTTGCTAATACTGGTGCAGCAATAAGTTGTGCAAAATTATACATTTGATGAAATATTTTAGAGTCTATTTGTAAGTGAAATTGAAAACCTGTATTACAGCCTTCAATTAAGGGTGAGTCGTGTTGAAATATTAATTCATCCAATCCCGAAATATCTATTTTATATTTATCTCCTCTAGATTGATTAATTGCATTGCATAAGTCAAAATATCTTTGATTATTTGTAATGTTATTAAATCTCAAGTCATATTTTCTAACAGTCGGGAGTATGCCGGTGAGTATAGTGTCAGCATTATGTTTATTTGCAATTTTAGTTACAATATCCATTTTATCAAGTAATACTTTCTCCATTTTAGATAGTGCATTGCTCCCTAAATCAATAGGCTCTATATTTAATTCCATATTAAATTTGGCAATCTCTGTTACAAATCCATGTTTTTTAACTTTCTTTACTATTTCTTCATTAATCGGATTGGGGCGAAAGTTCTCATCAATTAAGCAAAATTCTTGTTCAGCTCCTATTCTGTTATGGTTTTCTAAAATATTTTTAGATATTAATCTTTCTAATAAATCAATGTCATTTGTAAGACGATTGATAAATTCTGATTCTGTTTTTTTTCGATTAGATATTGTCATACTTTAAAATTAATATAATGTTTAGATTTTTTCAAGTATTCATTTTGTAGACTGTAGCATATTTGAAATGTATTCTTTTTTAAAATCACAATTAATAATTTCATAATCATAGTTTTTGAGATGTAAAATATATAATCCATCCACATGTGCATTATAATAATTTTCCAGCATATGTTGATATAATGATAATTGAAGATTATATCTATTGAAACTGCAATCGTCAATCATATTAGTGGCTGGATGAATTCCTTTTTTATAACCTTTTGTTTTGATTTCGATATTTGTTTTCCAGTCAATTAAATATATGCGATTTCTTTTTTTATTATAAAGCATTAAGTCAATTGTGCCAGCAAGTTTTAATTTTTCTGAATAAATTTTTACTTCCGAGAATAAATAATTGTCTTTACTTATACATTTTCTTTTTAAAAAATTAATTCCTTGTAATGATTTGAGGTCTAATTTGTCTTTGTCAATAATCTTACAATCTGTATTAATAAAATTTTCAATTTCTTTATGTACAAGAGTGCCTCGTGTTCTTCTGTGCTCCCATTCCTTGAGAATATCCTGAGAAGACATATTTAAGTATTTTCCATATCCACTTAATTTTTGTGAAATTTTTTCTTCATCAAATGGAGTAAAGAAAGTATTAATGAATTCAGTAACACTTTTAAATTTAATATTAGAATTCAAAAGTGTATATGTATGATTTTCTTCTTCTAAGAATATGTTATTGTTTTTTTCTATTATTGTTTGATACATTGAAATAAAGAAGTTATTAAATGAATTATATTTATATATGTTATTTTTTTCATCATTTAAATATACATTGATAATTTGGATAGCTAATTTATTATTTATTTTTCCTCAAAATAAAAATAATTTTTCTAATTATGATAGTATTAAAAATATCATATTAGATGAGGTTATTGTTGAGTCATCTCGCTTTAAAATTGATACACAAATTGACTACCTTCTTTTAAGGTATAGAGTGTTAAAGGTGTATCCATTTATTGATTCTATTCAAACAGTATTGTCGGAAGCAGATACAGTGCTTAAAAGTTTTAAAAACAAAAGGTTTGCTCGACGTTATACTAGAAAGTTTCAAAAAAATCTTATATATAGTTTTAGTAATAGTATTACTAATTTAACCAGAAAAGAAGGTGTTATTTTATCTAAGCTTGTTCATAGAGAGTTTGACATTACTGTATATGATTTAATTAATAAATACCGCGGAAGTTTTCAGGCTTTTTTGTGGCATAATTTATCGAAAATTTACGAGGGAAATTTAAAAACCAATTTTGATCCTCAAAATAATAAAGAAGATTTTTATATAAATAAAATTATTCAGCAAGAATACAGTGAGTAAATTTTAACTGAATCTTTCACTTACAATTTTATTTTTTATTCCATTTTCATAGTTGTAAAAACCTTTTTTGTTTTTTACTCCTAATTCACCGTCTTTAACCATGTTTACTAGTAGCTTGTTAGGTTTGTATTTTTCGTGTTTTAATCCTTCGTGTAATACTTCTAAAATGGATAGGCAAACATCTAGGCCAATAAAATCCGCTAATTGTAAGGGGCCCATAGGATGGGACATGCCTAATATCATTACAGTGTCAATTTCAATTACTCCTGATACTTGATCTTCTAGTGTTTGAATAGCTTCATTAATCATAGGTAAAAGAATTCTATTTGCCACGAAGCCAGGAAAGTCATTTACTAAAACAGGTTTCTTGTCAAGAACAGTGGATAGGTGCATGATTTGATTTGTAGTTTCTTGACTTGTTAGTTTAGTCTTAATCACTTCAACAAGTTTCATTATTGGGACAGGGTTCATAAAGTGCATACCAATAATATTTGCTTGTCTGTTAGTTGCATTAGCTATGTCAGTTATAGATATTGATGATGTGTTACTTGCTAATATAGTTTTTGGATCACATAATTCATCTAATTCTTTAAAAATTTTAGTTTTCACTTGTTTTGATTCCGTTACAGCTTCTATGACTAAATCACTGTTTTTTACAAATTGATTAAATTCTGTTTGAAAAGAAATTCTTGACATAATTGATTCTTGTTGTTGTACATCAATAATGTCTTTTTTAATCATTCTGTCTAGATTCTTATTTATTGTTGCTTTAGCATAATTTAGGTTTTCAACAGATAAGTCAATTAGTGCAACTTCAAATTCTTTTTGTGCGAAACAATGAGCAATACCATTTCCCATTGTCCCGGCTCCTATTACAGATATTTTTTTCATAAGCATAATTTGATTAATAAAAGCCCAAATTTAAATATAAAATATAATTTATAGTTAGAAAATATTCAGTCTTTTTGTTATTTGCCTCTTCCTTGTAAAACAATTAGTATTGTTAATAAGAAAACTTTAAAATCATTGAATAATGAAAGATTCTCTAAATAAATAATGTCGTATTTTAATCTGTTAATCATTTCTTCAATATTTTCAGCATATCCAAATTTCACCATACCCCAAGATGTGATTCCAGGTTTTAATTTGTAAACTAATTTATATTGAGGTGCTTTTGATAAAATTTCTTTTGCAAAAAAATCTCTTTCAGGTCTTGGTCCCACTATAGACATGTCACCTATCAAAACATTATAAAATTGTGGTAATTCATCTAGGCGATATTTCCTCATAATTTTGCCCCAAGGTGTGATGCGAGAATCATCTTTACTTGATAATAATGGTTTTTCTTTTTCAGAATTCAAATACATGGATCTGAATTTAATAATATTAAATATTTTTCGATTTAAACCGAGTCTTTCTTGATAGTAGAATATGGGTCCATTTGAACTATATTTAACCATAATAGAAATTAGAATTAAAAAAGGAAATAGTATCAATAATGCACATATTGAGAATAATATGTCAATTATTCGTTTAATAAATGCTTGAAAGATGGTCATTCTAATTTGTTTAATTTCAGCAAAAGATACATTGAAAAGAGATTGCATTTTAACCTTTCCTGCTAAAACATCGGTCATGTTAGGAGTTACTTTCGTTATTATATTATGATAGATTAATGTGTATATAATTTCAGTTATAATTTTACTATTTCTTTTATTGTAAGTTAATATGGCTTCTTCAATATTGTTCTTTCTCAGTATGTTTTCTAATTGTTTTATGTGTCCTAAATTCTTGAAATTAGTATCATTTATGATTGAATTATCATCTATGTTAATGTATCCTTTAATTTCGTTACCATTTGATCTAGACAAACCATTTAATAATTGATATGTGTCAATAATTGATTGACTATCTCCAATTAAAACAGTATTAAAAGAAATTTTTTTGCTTTGTATTTTTCTTACCATTGAACTGGTAATCATATATCTTGCAAAAAATGTGATACAAAAATGCAATGATGTTAATGCTAAAATGGCTTGATAATAAAATGTATAATTTTGATAATGTTCAATATCATCAATTAGTAAAAAGAAAAAAATTAATAAACATCCAATAATTGACTGAATGAAAGTTCTATAAAGCTCATTAATTCTAGATACTCTTTTAACATCAACATAGGTCCCAGAAAGCATGTAGATTGTTAGCCAAAAAAAACCAACACCTATCATTCCATAGATTAGGGTTTCAGAAATCTCAAAAATGTGATTTTCAATTTTCGTTTTTCTAAAATAAAAAAACAAAACCCATGCGATTGAGGCACAGATTAAATCAATAAAAACTCTTTTTAATCTTTCTGTATTCATTCGCTAGATACTAATTTTATATTATCAATATACACAGCATTTTTTAATTCAGAGTTACTGTAATTTCCATCTAAGTAAATTTTAAACTCAGACAAACTATTTCCCAAGCTAATTAGTGGGCTTAGGTCTAGATATATTTTTCTCCATTCTTCAGTAGCATAGAGCTGTATTAATTCCTGTTTTTGTTCAATTGTTGAGTTATTAATAATTACTAGGCCGACATTAAAATTAATATTTGATTTAAAGTTTAATTCTAGAAATGTATTTTGAGTTAATTCTAATGCATCACTACTTCTGATATCAAAATATGTATTTATACTGTCAAGATAAATTGCTACACTTTTATTTCCTTGAAACACTATTTCTTCTTGAATTATATGTGCTGTATCACTGATGACGGAGGCTTCTAAGATATTTCCTTCTGCTATCATTTCAAATCCGCCTTCGTTTTCATATATAATTTGTGTATTTGTTTTATATTTTGTGGTGGGGTTTATTTGTGTAATCGATTGATTATTTATTTCAATTTCTTCTTGATAGATTTCATAGAATGGATATTTAATTCTGTTACCTGCAATTCCATTTGCTTTGATTCCAGGCGAAATATTGATATTATAGATTCCTTCATTGAGTACAGGTATGATACAGGGTATTTCAAAAACTCCAAGTATTTGTCCTTCCATTGTAATCCATGCATCTGTAATATTTACTGAATTATATGATTGTCCATGTGGAATTGTGCTTTGGTTATTTCCTATGTAATCAAATTTCGTAATCTCAATGTATGATGGAATCTCTGCTGTTATGTTATCACCGCAGTTCAAGTTGATAAGAGATAGTGTAAATATGGATAGAAATATAGAGTAATTTTTCATGTATTAATTTATTATTTCATCGATTTTCAGAGCAATATTTACTGCTTCACAAGCTTCTTGGGTGCTGACTTGAGGTTTTTTTTGATTAGTGATGCAGTTATAGAATTCCATAAATTCTTTTTCTAATAAGTTAGTGTTTTTTTTATAATTATATATTTTAAAATCGTTATTGATTATATGTGTTTGCTTTTGATTTAGTAAGTCAATTTCAATTATTTTTTTTAATAAATGTATATTGATTTTCCTTTCATTTTGTATTTTTCTATTTCTGATTGCAATTAATTGAGCAGTCATTCCATTGGCAAATTGCATGTTGCATTCTACATGGTTATATAGGTTTTTGCTTTTATTTTTGCCTATAGCATTAAGATTAGTGATTTCAGATTGCACATTGCTTAGTATTAAATCTATGTCATGAATCATTAAGTCTAATGTTATTGAGGTGTTCTTGTTTCTGTCATTTAGAGTTCCTGTTCTGTAAGTGTTAATTGAATGGATATTATTTGAATTGTAAAAACCGTCTTGTATTGCTGGATTGTATCTCTCAATATGTCCTACTTGAATTATAGGTTTATAGTTTATAGTTTTTGTTATGATTTTATTTAGCTCACTTTTTGACGAGCATATTGGTTTTTCAATAAAAATATTTTTATTAAGATTTATGCATTGTTCCAGAATATTGTAATGTGTTGAGGTATTGCTTACAATATCTATTGCATCACATTTATTAATTAAATTTATTGGTGATTCAAAATACTTTAGTTTATATTTCTTTGATATATCTTTCGATTTTTTTTTATCAGGATCATGAAATCCAATAATATTGAATTTATTTATATTTTGAATAACCTTTATATGTTTTTCTCCAAAACTCCCCACTCCAAAAATTCCAATATTCATTTTAAATAGTTATTTAATTTTTGCCTAAAATTAGTTTATTTTTGTGTTTGTTTAAATTAAAACTATTGTAAAATTCACTATGATTGATGACTTTAGGCATAAAGGGTTGAGACGTAATATGGTAAAATACCTTAATGTATCAAAAAACATCTCTAATGAGCAGGTTTTAAATGCATTTTTATCTGTCCCTCGTCATTTATTTTTGGATTCTTCTTTTCTAGAGTTTGCTTATGAAGATAAGGCATTTCCTATCGGTAATAACCAAACTATATCAAGTATATATACAGTTGCATTCCAAACACAATTACTTAATGTTCGCCCGGGAGATAAAATTTTAGAGATTGGCACGGGATCAGGCTATCAAACAGCTATTTTAGCTGAAATTGGGGCAAAGGTTTATTCCGTTGAGAGACATAAGGAGTTGCATAAAAAAGCAAAATTATTATTGGGTAATTTAAATTATCATACAAATTTATTTTATGGTGATGGTTATTTAGGATTACCTAAAGAAGCTCCATTTGATAAAATTTTAGTCACATGTGGTGCTGTAGATTTGCCTATTCCATTACTTGATCAGTTGAATTTAGGTGGTCAAATGGTGATTCCAATAGGGTTTAAAAAACAAGTAATGACTCATTTTTTAAAAGATTTAGAGGGTGATATTCAGAAAAATGAGTATGAAAACTTTCAATTTGTCCCTCTTTTAAGAAACAAACAGTAACAGATTCATTTATGGTAAAAAAATATGCTTTTTAACATTCACTTGTTAGTAGAAAAGGCTATAGTTTTTTTTATCCCAATACAAATCAGCATTATATTTGTCCCATTAATTATAAAAATTTAATTATGAGAAATTTAATTATTGCGTTTGCACTTATGTTTAGTGCTATTACATTTGGTCAAATGTCGTTTAATGTAACGAACCTTGACTTAAGAACTCCTATGAATACGGAGGCTAACCTAGGATGGTTTATGACAGATGATATCATGGTATCTTTTGGAATGGACGACTGGGATAACTTCACAGTAGGTGCGAGATATTATACAGGTTTTATGGATAATATGTTCGTTGAAGCAAATACTAATGCAACTGACTCTGATAATGAGTACACTGTAGGTGTAGCTGCTGGCTGGACTAAATCATTAGGTATTTGGAAACTTCAATTTGAATCAATGGTTGTAGTATCAGATATTAATGACTTTAATCCACATCTTGCATGGGGTTTAAGATTTAATCTTTAATACTCAATAAGTTGATAAGAAAAGGGCCTTTTGGGCCCTTTTTTTTTATCCGTAAACTAGGTTGATATTCTACATATTAACAAAATAATGTTTGTATTAAATCAAATTAGTTGATTAATTGACCGTTTTTTTTGTCAAATTTGTTTTTGTAATTACTATTCAAGTATAATGAAAAAATTTATTTTATTTCTTTCCTTTTTTTTGTATTTAAACTTGTTTTCACAAGATTTAGTTACTAAAAAAGGGGAGTCTATTTTGCCGGAATCAGGCGATTGGTCTGTGGGAACTACAGCTCATCCAATCATTAATTTTATTTCATCTATCTTTACAGATGAATCAAGTAGTCTGTCGTCAACTATGCCTTCTTTTGGTGATGATCTTTATTTTTATATGAAAAAATTTACCGGTCCTGATAGAGCTATTAGGTATATTGCTGGAGCTGATTTTAATATGCATGAAGAGACTTGGAATATTGGCTTAGGCTATGGTGTTGAAAGGAGAAAGGGTAATACTAGGTTGCAGGGTATGTATGGGTACACTGGTTTTATTGGTATTGGAGATACTTTTGATTCAGCTGATTTATTGTCGATACCTACATCTATATATGAGGATACTTATAATATGAATATGAGCTTTTCAGCATTTATTGGTTGTGAGTATTTTATAGCTGCTAAAATTGCAATAGGTGCAGAATATCATTATGGTTGTAATTTAAACTTTAATAACAATCAAACCTATTTTAATATAGGTAGTAATGCA
>MDTG01188786.1_pt1 | contig 17457 bp, 12 predicted proteins | sample 811421 | NCBI WGS metagenome assembly MDTG01 (sample SAMN05326645, study PRJNA326480) | marine metagenome | isolation source: seawater | place: Pacific Ocean: South East | collected 2011
AAATATGGGAGTTATAAAAGGACTCATTTCACTTTGGAAAAATGATTCTTGGCGAAATTTAATCATCGGTACATCTTTATTCGGAATAGTAGGGTCTTTATCGAGTGTCTTTAGCATTTACATGATTAATTTCTTTTGGCTGTGGAAGCCAGATGTGTTTACTTTAATCCTAGCTTTGACTATTCCTGGTGCATTCATAGCAGCATTAAGTGCGAACAAACTCTTGAAAAATAAGGATAAGAAGAGAACAGTCCTCGTGCTTACTTGTATTATGATTTCAATCGGACCTTCTTTGACCATCTTAAGAATAATCGATATTGAATTTGGTACCAATATACTTCCAGAAGCAGGACTTGCACTGCCATTGCTAGGCTTACTTTTTTACCTCTATGCCACGCATTCAGCCTTCATGGCAGGTGTCCGAGTAATAAATGGTATTGTTTTTAGTTCTATGTTTTCTGATGTAGTTGAGGATCATCAAAAAAATACTCATGCTAGATCAGAAGGATTAATCATTTCTGTAAATGGTTTGTCAGGTAAAATTCTAGGAGGAGTTGGTATTTTGTTATCAGGAGTGCTTCTTTCATTGGCTGGCTTTGGAGAGGAGGCCTCTATTGAAGAGAAGAGAGAAGCTGTAACCTCTCTTGCAATCTTTTCTACTTCCTTACTCTTTGTAATCGCACCGATTTCTTTGTTCTTTATTTCAAAATACAGAATCAATAAATCTATCCATGAAGATAACCTTCAGGATCTTGGCTATGAAACTGGGAAGGTAGAGATATGATGCTTCATAAGAAAATATCTATGCGGTGGCCTCTTTAAATGGGGGTGGTGTTTTGGGTGTCACTGTCTCTGGTTTGGGTTCAAGTTCTGCCGAAGCTAATAAAACACTTACACAGAATATGGCTTTCAGTATCAAGATTGGTGTAGTGAAAGATATTCTTAACGAGAACGGCACTCCATTTACTGATGGAGAATTTTTAGTTTAGCTCTTCTCAAGAGAAAATTGCTCAACTTGCGAAAGATTCATCTGTACTCATTCAATGCCACTCGAGTATTTAATGTCCGTCTTTCCAGACTGTCAGTTAGATCACTTGAGTAAATAAGAGATTTTAAGCTCTAAGTGCAGATGTTTTTCTATGTGACATACCTTCTGCTGGCATCATCTCATTCATTATCGTGAGCAGGGAAACATAATTCATATTGACAAACTAATGCGACAAATTGTGTCGTCTTATATGTTACTATGAGTCTATGTCAGATACTACGTTAAGACAATTAAAGCTGCTTGAAATGCTACCGAGACAGCCTTTTAAGAAATCACCACAATCACTCAGAGATGATTTATCACAAATAGGATTTGATGTTTCTATCAGAACAATACAACGAGATCTTAAAGCACTTTCAGGTATATTACCTTTAGTTAGTGATGAAAGAGATAAACCATACGGATGGTCGTGGCACAAAAATGCACCGGGATTAAATCCAGCTATGGATCCTATTGAGGCTCTAACTTTTTCTTTAGCAGAAGAGTATTTGGAGCCCATTATGCCAGGTAAGAGCTTCAATAGACTCAAAATATTTTTTGACAGAGCGAATAACTTGTTGAATGAGCTTGATAAAAGCTCTATAAAAAAATGGCGGGACAATGTCAGGGTTGTGCCGCAGTGGCAGACGCTTATTCCCCCGGATATTCAAGATGAAGCAGAATATGAGATCTACGAAGCCCTTTTGAGAGGAAATCAAATCGAAGGTTACTATCAGAAAAGAGGACAATCTCAACCTGATAAAAGAACAATAAATCCACTAGGAATCGTCCTTCAGGGCGTCGTTCATAGATTAATTTGTACAATGGATGACTCCCCGGATATACCAAGACACCTACCAATACATAGGTTCAAGGAGGCAAAATTAATTCCCACTAAAGTAAAAAAACCTAAAAACTTTAATATTGATGAATTTATTAAATCTCAGAATATAGGATTTCTTATAAATGATAAGCCAATAAATCTAGTAGCAATTTTTCAACCTATGGCAGGTTTCCATCTAACCGAGACCCCGGTTACAGAAGACCAGCAACTATTGAAGCTTAAAGATGGCTCTTATGAACTAAAAGCAACCTTGCCTGACACCTCCCAGTTGAGATGGTGGTTACTAGGTTTCGGAGAGCAAGTAGAAATAAAATCGCCCAAAGGACTTAGAAATGAATTTAAAGAGAGAATATTGAATATGAAGAATATTTATACATAGGATAAATGTATAAAATAAATGACTACTTATTATACATTTTCAAAATATATAATATTATGTTATATTTAATTTTATGAGAAATGCTCATTTAATCTTTTCAATATGGCCTTGGTCTCAAGTCAGAAGACGAGTAAATTTCTTGAAATTGAAAGATCGCTATATAACTAGGGCAGCTAAATCTCTTGAAAGTGTGGGTAAACTCTCAAATCCAAGTAATAACTACTATCTAGTCGAAGAGCAGGCTGAAATAGTTGAAGAGCTTTCCAGCATGCTATACCAGACCATAGATAAATTCCCAGCTGCAGATAAATGGATTTGGTACATGAGGGCAGAACAGGAGCACTATTCTTATTTGAGCGAAAAGGACCCTAAATTTTTCGATAAACTACCTAAACATGTAAAAGATTTAGTAAATTCAAGTAGTAATGACAAAACAATAAAAAAATTGGAACAAATGCGAGATAAGCTTGATGAGGCTAACTTCAAACTTGAGACTTTATTGAAAGCAACAAATAAATTTAAAAGATAAAACTGCCATACGAAAAGAAAATTGATAATGAACCACTTAAGAAATTTTTATACAACTCTACTTGTCAGGACTCTAAGGGCAAATCCAAGAGTATCTAAATATAATTTTGATACTCTTGTAATGACGTACCTAAAGGTTGTTAATCCTTCACTATATTACGAAGTTTTAAACGATCATCCGTCTAGCAGAGAGGAAGAAAAATTTTATACATATTGGCTTGATAAACTCGATCTAATTACTAGAGGTAAAGTCTTAGAAGTTTTTATGTCCGGACTCAGGTCCTTAGATCCTTTTCATGAGATCTCAGCGGAGACTTTAATTACTGTAGATGGTGAACTTGGTAGATATTTTAAACAGGAACATTTGCATAAATTCTTTTATCAGACTTATTTTGGAGAAATAAGAAGGGCTAGTTCAAGGCGCTTGTGTCAAAAACGAATATCTGAAGCATACGCGTGTAAACAAAAAACAATAGAGGCTAAGATAAAAAAGAACTTGAGGGCTTGGGAGCATTCAAAAAGATATAAGTTAAAGAGAGTTAGAGATTTTGATAGATTAAAATTTATAAAGAAATTTAGTTCTTTAAATCCCTTAGAGAAACTCGCGCTCATCTTAAATGATGAGATAGACTTTCCTTTAATCTCAATACCTGATGAAGCTCTCTTTAAAGCTGACCTTATTATTCGTTCAGAAATAAAAAAGACCTTTTGCACAAAAGAAACCAAAATACTTACAAATAAATTCTTATGTAAAAAGAAAAGTGAAAGAGGGAAAAATTGGACCTCTATATTAAAGGCATTTTAGAGATGGAAATATTAGATTTTATTACGATTTCATTATTAATTTTAATTGCAATTACTTCGATAAGTGGAGTTTACTTGTACTTTTTCTCTTCAAAAAACAATGAAGAAGATACAAATTCAGAAGATTTAAAGAAAATAAATGAAACACTCTCATCAGTTCAAAATAATTCAAATCAAATACAAGCAGCAGTTCAAAGTTTTAAAAATCCAATGGACTCACTTAATAGATATCTTTCAGGTAGTGCTATTTCTGGTGTTGTTGGAGAATGGGGATTAGAAGCAATAATAACTGAGACTCTCTCATCAAATCAGTACGAGAAGGATTTCATGATCAATCCAGAGACAAGGGATAGAGTGGAATTTGCGATAAAGATGCCAGAGGGCCTCTACCTGCCAGTAGATTCTAAATTCCATTCAGGGATTGTAGATAAATATGAAAAATTCATTGATCTTTCTGTTCAGGGTGCAGATGTAAAGGATAAGCTTGACGAAGCTCGAAAAGATATACTTGATAGTATTAAAAAAGATGCAGCTGATATCAGTAAAAAGTATATGCAAGACGGCATTACAGTTGATATTGGAATAATGTTCTTGGCTAGTGAAAGTCTTAACCTACTTATTGATACTCCAGATTTTAAAAAAAGAAATAAAAATACTGGAATAAGAGAAGAAATTTATAATGAGTATAGAATTCTCATAATGGGTCCTAATACATTCGCCTCCTACTTAACCAGCGTATATATGGGTTTTAAAACTCTTTCAATTAATGAAAAAGCAAAAGAAATTGTTAAAGATTTAGGAAGAGCGAAGAAAGAGTTCAATAAATTTAACAAATCTACCGAGCTTCTTATTAAAGGAGCGGAGAGTGTTCTCAATAGAGCACGAGAACAAGGGACAAGAGAAAGGGCAATGTCTAGAGTCTTAGAAAATATAGACTCTGATGAGTAAACAGGATAAATTAATTTTGTGATTTGCCCGATATCTAAGAATGGACTTTAGTAATTTTAGAATTTCAGACGGCTCTCCTTTAAAGTCTTGGTCTTTATTTTTTCTAAAGTTAGGTTTTTTTCTTTCTCATTATGCATCTCAGCCTAGAGAGGGTAGGTTGACAGTTACTGTAACTGTGCCAGGGGCAGAATTCGCTTCTGCTTTTATAGCCATTGGAGCAAACATAAAAGCTATAACATCTGATAACGATTTAAAGGAGGAGGGTTCTCCTAGCTCAATGATTAATCTAAATAATCTTATAGGGGGCGATGAAGTGATGATGGTTTTTAAAAGAAAGAATAAGCCCAGTAAAGGATTTTTCAAGCGAAAGCTCAGAAATGAAAAGGGTGAACGTATGTACCAATTTGGAGAATCAAGTGGGCCTGCTAACGATGATAGATTTGAATTAATTTTAGAAAAAGACATACCTAAAAGAATATTTCCCAAAGGAACTTCTGAAGATTTAATAAATCTTAGTCCTTTATTGAAAGTTTGTTGCAAAAATACTAACTTTAATTCTATGCTTCTCAAGAACGAATGTGTAACTACTCTATTGGGTGTTAAAAGTCTTGCCTTTGAGGAATCCCAAGAAAATCTATTTTATTCCGATAATGAAATGTTGGTAGGTGGTTGCTTTAATGATTTAGCCAGATTTCAAAATGATACTAAGGAGGTAACTGGATACTATTCAAGGATTTTTAGTAATTTTAAAGGTGCATCGATAGAAAAGTTTATCAAGGAGATGAATGAACAAAAAACTAGACTACTCCTGCTTACATCAAAGTCACTCAATTCAATTCCCTTAGGCACAAAAACTAACGAGAAGGTAAGGATAAATTTACTTGATAGATCAAAAAATATTATCTCTTTGCAAGACAGCCTTCAAAAGATTAACCGCGAGAGACAAGCCTTGGGAGGCAAGAATTTAGATCCAAATAACTTTTTAAATTTCAAGATCCCTTGCTCTATGGAAGTTGCTACTCAGATAATTCATATATGACCATAGACATTTCCATACAAGACCAAATTTTTGATGCTGCCGAAAGATGGAAATTGATCGTCCATCCGATAAATTTCGAGGCTTTATCTAATAAGTACAAATCATTTTATTATCTTCGAAATAAGGCTGATTTCAAGGAAGACGAAGAAGCACAGAATGCATTCCAGCCATTCTCAAATCTATTTAGCAAGATTAATAATTCACCCCTTCCGTATAGTCATCCTTTTTTTGAAATTGAAAAGCTAGAAGAAAAACTGTTGCTTTCATCTTTACAAAACACTCATCAGCAACTTTATTCAGAATTGATTGTATATTTAGAGTTTTTTATTAAGTTGAAAGAGCACAATACAAACCCTATCTTAGAACTTTTGAATGATAAACTCCTAAGTTGTGTTCTAAATGATGAAGATATTTCAAAAAAGGGACTGTTAATAAAACGCTCATATCTCAAGAATCCTCTAGAAATAGAGGTTAATAATATTCTTGAGGAAAAACACCATATACAAATCTTTACACACTCTGAATTAGTTAATTCAAATGAAATTTATGAAGATATTTTTTCTTTTGGCCCTATATTTGATTTGACACAACTAAGAGGGTCGAGAGTACTTCTTAGTCCTAAGTTTCTAACTATGAATGTCATAGCGAATGATACTTATGGCAAATTTAGATTAGACAATATAAGTTTGATGAATGCTGAAAATGGCTATCAACTATCCAAGCAGTTTCATATTCCCCGACAAGAGCTTTCAGAATCTATAGTCGGCCCAGATATACCTGAGATTGACAAAAATCTTTTGGTTGAGAATATGACAGAAGAGGATGAATTAAATAACCTCAAAGATCTTGAGAATGCAGAAACCGAGGAGTACCTCATAAGTCAGGGAATTAAAGAGAGGGGTTCTAAAGATATAGATGAAGTCTATGTTTCAGCTGTTATCTTTCATTTAAGCAATCAATTAAGTTATCTAGTACCAGATGAAAATAAAATAAAATTTATAGAATCTGAAGAATTAGATTCCTCGGTAGATTTTTTAACAGAAAATTCAAAGGCAAAAATCAATAAACAAAAACCAGAATTGATCTCATCCGGTGACGCCATATTAATTTTTGAAGGCGGTGAGGGTACTTATACTTCTGAACTTTCTTATCAAAGACTTGGATCAAAATATACAGATATAAAATCGACTATGCTTAAATGGAAGAGTAGGTTAAGGCTGAGGATAAATGAAAGAGGTTTACGGGCAGTTAGCTCTGATTTAATTAGTTTAGGATTGAGTCATGCTAACACTCAAAATGTAAGAAATTGGTCAAGTGAAGATTCGGGAGGACCTGGACAGAGACAAGACTTTAGCATATTGATTAAATATCTTAAGTTAGAAGGAAATTTTGTGGGATACCTAGAAAGCCTTATTAAATGGAGAAGGGAGCATCAAAGATCTGGAAGAGCTTTGAGTAAAATGATAACTAACGCAATTAAGTCAAGGGATTTAAAGAATATTAAGCAGAAAGGGTTCACTTCGTTTAGCATTGCAGAATTTGAAGGCGCTGAAGTAAAAGCATATCTAATAAATTCCACTGAAACTCTACACAATATCCCTCTCAATAGAACGAAGAAGTTAATAGGCCTCTAATATGGCACACTTATCTCCTCCAGAAATATCACTTTTAACTCGTTCAGAAGGAGAGATCAAAATTTTCAATAAGATTAAGATGCATGGGCAAGACCTTAACTGGTCGGTTATGCATTCTTACAATGTCCCCAATCATCCCTTTAAAAAATGGGGCGAGATAGACTTTATATTTATCATCCCTTGCAAAGGCGTTGTTTGTTTAGAAGTCAAAGATCATGATGAAATTGAGTACCGTAATAGAGAGTGGTTATTTTCAAGAAAAAAAGAAAAAAAAGAAGACCCTTTCAAACAGGTCAGCGATAACTCAGAAGGCCTCAGAAAAACTTTAGAGAAGCAGTATCCCGATATAAGAGGAATTCCTTGGTGGCATTCAGTAGTATTTACAAGCGCGGCTTTCAGCTCAGGCTCTTTACCAGAAGAAATAAATAAATGGGAGTTTATGGATGCAGATGCATTTATTAAGTCCGAAAACTCTTTTTTTAATTTCATAGAGAAAGTTATTGATGAGGCGAGAAAAGTACTTATAGATAGAGGCCATAGTTGGGTTACTCAGATGGATGATAATAAAGCGAAATATAGGCAACTAAGAGAAATTTTATCAGCTAAGGCTGTATTTTCTCTTTCTACTGCGGCAAAAAGTGAAAATGCTGAGATATCATTAGCTTTGGCCTCGGAAGAGCAGCTTCAAATTCTTGATTTACTGGCACAAACACCAAGATTAATGGTAGAGGGCTTGGCTGGTACAGGCAAAACTCTTATGGCTACAAAAATAGCTGAGAGAGAATCATTCTCAAAAAAGGTTCTTTTTCTAGTCTTTAACACAAAGCTAGCTAAGAAAATTAAAACATGGCAAAGTCTTAACTCAGATAATATTACAGTTGAAAGTATTGATAAGTTTTTCTTAAGTAAAGTTAATCTTAAAGTAACTCTTAATGAGCAAAAATTTTGGGACCAAATTCTCCCTGAGCATTTCATAGAAGTCTCAAAGAGAAATAATCTTGAGGAGTATTATGACTACCTTGTGATAGACGAAGCACAGGATATCTTAACAAAACCTTATAAAGTTTCTGCACTCAATAAATTGCTTAAAGGTGGCATATCAGAGGGAAATTGGTCTTTTTTTGGAGACTTTGAAGAACAATCAATTTACTCTAATTTAAATGCAGAGGAGATGATTGAAAATTTGCATTCTTTCTGTAGTTCTAAGAGATATATAAAATGGGAACTCAGGAAAAACTGCAGAAACCCGATAGATATTGGAAACTATGCACAAGATTACGGCAGAATCAGCTCAAAATATGAATCCTTTTTAAGAGAAGAGACTAGGCCGGTAGAAGCAACTCCCTACAAGTCGACTGAGGAACAATTTGTAAAGATTAAAGATAACATTCTTAAGGCAATTGAGGAGGGATTTTTACCTAAAGATATAGTTATCTTATCGATGCATAGCTTAGATAAAAAATTGTCTAAGTATTTGAAAAATAACTCCATCAAAATTATAGAATATGATTCTGAACGAACTGATAGCGATATTATTAATTTCTCTACAATTTCGTCTTTTAAGGGTCTTGAAAGTCCTGTAATCATTCTGATTGGGATTGATGACTTGGAAAAATTTGGCTCTCTATTTTACATTGCCATGACCAGAGCAACAGAAAAGCTTGTTTTACTTGGCACTAGAGAGGGTATAGTGGAGATTACAAATGTCTAGAAATAACAGCATACATAAAGAAAATAGAAATAAACATATTCTATCAGGTCTTGTCAGTGAGCTTTTCGGTCCAAGTGACTATCATAAAGATGTTTTTGGCACCTCTGATTATCAAGAATCAGTAGCACTAGATATTTCAGAAAAGCAAGTGTTCAAAGGCTGGGAGCAAGTTAGAGAGAATATCTACAGGCAAAAAGATAATGGAGAAGAAATCCTATCTGGTAAAGATACTCCTTCCAAACGTTATTCAGTTGGTATTCTTTACCCACCAAATCAGCAGGATGTGCCTGAAGACAGTTCTGTAAATGAAGATGAAGATGAGGATGATTCTTCTGAATCTTATATTGAAGGTGAAAATGAATTTCTTGATGTTTTGGATGAGGAAGATTCAGAATATGAAGAAGGTCTAAGTGATTATGAAGATAATGATTTGGATTATGATCTTACAACATCAAACCAACTTCTACAAAGTTCAGCTGGATTGAGCATTTGTGTTGCTGAAGATAAATTAAGTTTGATAAAAATAAAGGTATCCGGAGGTGTTTATAGACCTATAAATAATATAGAAATCATTTGGAAAAAAGAGGACGAACCCCTATCCTCTAAACCTATTTGGTGGGCAAGACAATCCTTTTATTCAGTTTTTGAGACAGTAGATTTTCAAAATAACTATTTGGAATTGAGACCTGCGGAGTCCTCACATCCTGATTTTAAAATAGTAGTTAAAATTTATAAAAAGACGATTATAAGTTCATCTAATGTTAAGGATTGTATTTTTACAATTGTAGTCATGAATGATAATGACTTTTCTGACAAGAATACACAAAGCCTTTTTCAGACCTACTTTGAGATTATAGCTTCTGATGACGAAGGAAATTCTGTGATAAAGCCTTATCCAGAAAATACTACAAATGATGAAAATGACTATGATGGATTAATGCTTAAACAGCTTTATAGCAATAAGAAGGTTTATGCCATAGGACATGGGGTTTCAGCGGATTGGCAATCAGTCAAGAAAACCTTGAGTCCTGAAAAAGTTTTTGCCAGTTTCCTACCTGTCTATGAATTACCTCTAATCTCTCCTGATATAAAAAAATCTGAGAGTGAAAAGTTAGCTCCTTCAATGAGGCTTCTTTCTAGTTCTGATAATGAACAATGGAATGAAGGCCTTCGGCAAATTCTAGAGATTTTGGAAGAATATGACGCGTGGATAAGTCTTAAACAGGATGAAATTGAAGATTCTAAGATCACTAAGAGAATACTTGATGACTGTAATATTGCGCTAGAGAGGATGAAAGATGGATTAAATCTCTTACATGAAAACGAGAATATTCAGAAAGCATTCAAATGGATGAATGAAGCCATGCTTAATCAACAAACTAGAATTAACGATTTGCGTCATCCAACTTTTCCAGATGAAAAAGATGCAAATAATCAAGATTGGGGCCAATACCCAGGGACAGACCTAAATAAAGGGTATTGGAGAGCGTTTCAAATTGCTTTTATAGTGATGAATTTAAGATCAATAGTGGAGCCTGATCGCCAAGATCTCAGAGAAAATGTTGAGTTAATTTGGTTTCCAACTGGTGGTGGAAAAACTGAAGCATACTTCGGATTAGCTGCATTCTCCATTTTATGGAGACGCCTATCTGATCCAGCAGATACAGGAACCGATGTTATTATGAGGTACACCTTGAGGTTGCTAACAACTCAACAGTACCAGAGAGCGTCGTCATTAATTTGCGCTTTAGATTTGTTGAGGAAAAATCACGAATCAGAATTGGGTACTGAAAGAATAACTTTAGGATTATGGATTGGGAGTGGCTCAAGCCCAAATACAATCGACGACATAAAAAATGCATGGAGTAAATTACGCTCAACAAAAGATCCTCAAAATAAATTTGTTGTAAATCAGTGTCCATGGTGTGGTGCTGAGATGGGCATCTCAAGATTGAAGAAAACTCCAAAAGGACTTACCCATTTAGGTATAGATGTAGCTTTAGGTGAGGTGTCTTTCTTTTGTCCTGATGAAAGATGTGACTTTAGCCTGGGAAATGGAAAGCTACCTCTTTATGTGGATGATCAATCGATTAAAGCTAGACAACCCTCTATGATTATTGGGACGATTGATAAGCTCGCCCTCTTGGCCTTTGAAACTGGCTCTGATAGTCATCTTGTATTCGGTAAAGACATTGAAGGTAATCAAGTAACGAAACCCCCAAGTTTGATTATACAAGATGAACTGCACTTAATTTCTGGACCATTGGGTTCGATTGCCGGTATCTGGGAAAGTATTATAGAAGATTTTTGTAGCGACTATTCGGATCCAAATTTAGCTATAAAGCCTAAAATTATTTGCTCTACAGCTACGATCAGAAAATATGAGGAGCAAATTCTTTCACTATATGGTAGAAGGGAAAGTACCTTATTTCCTCCACCTGGAATTGACTCTTCAGATTCTTTTTTTGGTAAGGAAGTTTCTAAGAACGGGTCTGGTAAACTGTTCGTAGGGGTTTTGACACCTTCCATAGGATCTAATTTGGTCGCTCAAACCAGAGTTTTTACATCATTGCTTCAGTCTCCAACAAACTTGCAAGTTGATGAACAAGACCCTTGGTACACTCTAATGATATTTTTCAACAGCTTAAGAGAATTGGGAGGTGCAGAAACACTTTTCCAAACTGACGTACCAGACTATCTTGGTGTCTATAAAGATAGACATCCAAATAAGAAACCTCGATATGCAAACTATAGATTGAGGCTTACAGGAGAGTTATCCAATGATGAGCTACCTAGAACTCTTGAGCAGCTTGAAAATTCCACTTTAGATGGAAATCCAGTTGATGTTTGTATGGCCACCAATATTTTGGAAGTAGGAGTCGATATTCAAAGACTGTCTTTGATGTCGGTTGTAGGCCAGCCAAAAACAACTTCAACTTATATTCAAGCCACCGGTAGAGTTGGAAGGGGTCAAGATAGACCAGGCATGATTGTTACTATTTTTAGTCCCTTTAAACCAAGAGATAGATCACATTACGAGAAATTTAGAACATATCATGAAACATTATATTCGCAAGTAGAACCCACAAGCGTTACCCCTTTTTCATCACCTGCGCTTGAAAAAGCTCTCCATGCAGCACTAATTGCCTACGTAAAAATAAATGGAAATAAATCGACAAAGGATTCCCCCGATCCATTTCCAGAAACTCTAGTAAAAGATTTTTACCAGTTAATGGAAAAAAGAGCCGAATTCATTTTTGCAAATCAAGAATATAAAGATCCGGATTTAGTATCTAACTTAAAAAAAATCTTGGATAAGCGTGTAGGACAATGGAAAAGATGGCAAAAGCAAGACTGGGAATACAAAAAAAACAAAAAACAGTATCCATTGATAGTAAGAGCAGGAAGTGATGAGACTTCATCCGGGGATACAAATGTTTGGTCAACCATGATGAACATGAGAAATGTTGACCCAGAATGTAAATTGAAAATAACCGCAGACTATATAAGTGAAGAAGATAACTGAAAATGGCATGGAATAACAATCCTATAAGAAGAGGGCAGCTGGTAATGCCTTTCGGTCCAGGCAACCTGTTCGTTTCGAAAAATGGTACTTCTTTAATCATAGGAGGCGTTGATCATTGGTTTGATAATAAAGTTAGCGTTGATGAATTTATAGTAAGAGATTGGCGCCTTGAAGCTGAGCTGTGTCTTGATGAGCTTAGAGTACCTCCAGACTATAGGTCACCCTACTTTGGACAGACAAATGTTAATACCGAATTAAGTCTCCCAGCATTAAGATTTCCACAATATCACGTTTGCTCAAATTGCAAACGTTTACAAAAAAAACCTCTTGAGCAAGCTCAATATGCAAAATGTGCTGACTGTGGACCTGCAAACGCGCCACACAGACTAAATCAAGTCAGGTTTATAACTATCTGCGAAAAAGGCCATATACAAGATTTTCCTTGGAGAGAATGGGTCCATAAGTCTGCAAAACCCAGTTGCGATGGAAAACTCTTTTATAGGGCTGGGAGTGGATCAAGCCTCGATAACATATCTATTTTTTGCGATAAATGTAGAGCAAATGAAAAGCTGACTTCCTCAATTTTCAATGCTGTCGATAGAAACGGTGTCGTGGTTAGCTCATCTTTACAATCATTGATCCCAAATCTTAAATGCAAAGGAATGTCACCGTGGCTTGGTGATAGTCAAGGCTCAGATTGCGATTCACCTCCTATCGGCGCTTTAAGAGGAGCAGGTAATGTTTATTTTCCGATCACGAGTTCTTCATTGAGCCTTCCAAAGTCTCAGGATGTTCTTTTGCAATCTATTATCGATGAAATAGAAAATGATCCTAATCACAGGAATCAAATGGTAGGCCCTAAAGCACTATGGGAGGACAAAGAAGATCCTAAGACGGAAGAGATGCTAGATACATTATTAGACTTACATGCAAAAAAAATTTCAGAAAGATTGGGGTGTGCTGGACCAGAAAACTTTGAAGAAGTAAGGCAGGCAATGATCTTGATCTTAAATGAAGAAATACCTCAGCAATTTGCTCTACCAGAGAATAGAGGATTGAGAGAAATAGCATTTAGAAGACAAGAATATAAGATCCTACAAGAAGAAAGCTCTCACGAAAACTTAATCATTGAAAAGGTAGATATCGAAAAATTTGATGCAAACAATGAAAGTAATGGTTTAATGGACGGCATCGACTCTATTTCTCTTGTTAAGAAATTAATTGAAACGACAGTCCTTCAAGGCTTTTCAAGACTTAATCCAAGAAGAGAAGATGCATTTAAAGCAGATTTGATGCTTGAAAAAAATAAGCATAGGTTTAAATGGTTGCCTGCAAGACAATCAACCGGAGAGGGTATTTTTATCCGTTTCAATGAAACTATTTTAAAAGATTGGGAAAAAAGAGAGGTAGTTTTAGAGAGAGTCAGAAATTTACAAAAAAATATTTCGCAGAGTAAATTGTATAGTAAGAAAGAAGGTCTTGCTTCCGCAAGACATATATTAATTCATACTTTTGCGCATTGTTTGATAAATGAGCTCACATATTCATCTGGCTATAGCAGTTCTGCATTACGAGAGAGATTATATATATCTGATGATCCTGAATTTCCAATGTCAGGTGTTTTGATTTATACCTCATCTGGTGATTCCGAGGGCTCTATGGGAGGACTAGTACAGCAAGGAAGACCAAATACATTTGAGAAACTTTTAAATCGAGCATTAACTAAGACCTCTTGGTGTTCTCACGATCCTGTATGTGCTATTGGTAAGGATACCGGACCTGATTCATGCAATAACTCTGCCTGCTATTCGTGTGCATTAGTTCCTGAACCTTCTTGCGAACATTCAAATGCCGGTTTAGATAGAGCGCTTCTTGGTGCAAGAGCCACGGGGTATGATGGATTGGCTTATTTTATTCCATTAGAAGAGCGTTGAAATAAATGTTTATCAAGAACAAATTTGCTCTTGTAGATATTTTCGCAGGGGCGGGAGGTTTAAGTGAGGGCTTTCTTCAGAGGAAGAATCTATGTTCAGCACATCTTTCAATTGAAAAAGATCCGATAGCATGCAGAACACTCAAAATTAGAAAAATTTATCATTTAATACAATCCAATGAGATAGAAGACTTAGATTACATTGATCTTTTAAAGAACCAATCCCAATTTGACCAATTTGTTACTAATGATAACAGCTTAAGAAATATTTTAGACAATTCAGTTTGGAATTTTGAACTAGGAAGTGAGGATTCAAATAAAACTGCGGAGACTATAAAAAAGAAATTGTCTAATCAAGGCTGGAATTCAAAAAAGGGCGACCAAATTATTCTTATCGGCGGACCGCCTTGTCAAGCTTACTCTATAGCGGGAAGGTCCAGAAGAAGTAAAATGATTTTAACTGGAAAGTATAAGCCCGAGAAGGATGAGAGAAATTTTCTTTACGAAAAATATCTCGATTTAATTGAAAAGTTAAATCCAGTTATGTTCTTAATGGAAAATGTTCCTGGGATTTTAAGTGCAAAAGTAAATGAAGAACTCGTCTTCAGTAAGATCCTTAAAGATCTGAATTATCCAAGTTTAAAAATTGAAGAAAAAAATTCATATGAACTATTTCCTTTAAAGAAAAAAGAAGACCTTTTTAATAAAAACAGTGATTTTAGTATCAATAGTGAAAATTATGGTATTCCTCAATCCAGAAAAAGAGTAATTATTTTTGGCATCAGAAAGGATCTTGAAGTGAAAGAAATTCCTTATCTTGAAGAGAAAGAAAAGATTATGATTAAAGATGTATTGATTGATCTTCCAATACTTAGAAGTGGAATTTCAAAAATAGATAATAAATCAGTAAAGGATAGTGAGACAGAATGGAAAAGGGCTTTAATAAATTGGTCTCTTAAAGAAAAGAAAGCCTTAACTTTAGATCAAGCTGATTTTCTTTTGAAAATTATTAATGAGATTGACAAACAACCTTTTTTATCAGGTAGAGGGGGTGATTTATTAAAAAAGCATAAGAGAGTGGTTAATAAAAAACTCGCCCCGGATTTATTAGATTGGATAATGGACGATTCTTTAGAATATCACCTTAATTTAACTACTAGGGCACACATGGCTGGTGATTTGAAGCGTTACTTATTTAATTCAATCTTTACGACTTTAAATAATAAATCTCCTTTACTATCGGATTATCCAGATAGTTTATTACCTGATCATAAAAGTAGAACAAAAGGGTATCAAGATAGATTTAGAACTCTTTTACTTGATAAGCCCTCTAAAACAATAACAAGCCATATTTCAAAAGATGGTCATGCATTTATTCATCCCGACCCCTTGCAGTGCAGAAGTTTAACTGTAAGAGAAGCAGCAAGGATTCAGACATTTCCGGATAATTATTTTTTTTCTGGAAACAGAACACAACAATATGCCCAAGTTGGAAATGCAGTGCCTCCTTACCTTGCTTATTTAATTTCTGGAATAGTTGAACAAATATCAAATACACATGCAGCAAATAAACCAGTTTGACCAGATATATGAAAACATTATTTCTTTGTTAGAAGATGAGAATCAAAGTTTTATTTTTCTAACCGGTGCAGCTGGAACAGGTAAGTCAACGATGCTGGAGTATGTTAGAAATCAGCTTGATCTTAAAAAAATCATTGTCGCTCCTACCGGTGTTGCTGCTTTAAATATAGGCGGAAATACAATTAATTCAGCTTTTAGGATAGGTTTTGAAACTATTCCGGAAATAACAAAATCTAAGGATCCTAGGTTTGGAAAATTACTTAAGAATTTAGAATTATTGATTATTGATGAGATCTCCATGGTTAGAGCTCCAATGTTGGATGCTATCTCACAATCTTTACAAATTCATAGGAATAGTACTAAGCCTTTTGGAGGTGTGAACGTGCTGGCCTGCGGTGATCTTTTTCAATTACCGCCCGTGGTAAAAGGTCATGAAGAAAATACAATTTATTCTAAATATGATTCGGTTTATTTTTTTGATGCTTTGAGTTTTAAAGAAATCGAAAATCCAATATTCTTTGAATTAACCAAGTCCTTTAGACAGGAAGAAGATGACATCTTCTATGAACTTCTAAATAATGTAAGATTGGGAATCAACCTAGAAGAGACCATTGATAGAATAAATAAACACTGCCATGATCCAAGTTTAGAGGTTGAACCCTTTATGACATTGACCTCTAGAAAAAATAGGGCAGAAGATATTAACCTTCATAAACTTTCCCATAATGACAATGCAGAAGAGGTTATACCGTCTAAGGAAAAAGGGGAGTTGAAAGAAAATGACCTACCTGCACCCAGAGAGTTGAAGATTAAAGAAGATGCCAAGGTCATGTTTATCAAAAATGATAGCGAGGGCAGATGGGTTAATGGCACCATAGGAACTATTACTGAGTGTCTAGATAGGAAAAAGAAATGTATCAAGGTCAAAGTTAATGGCCGAACTCATAAAGTAGAAAGAGAAGAATGGAAGAAAGTTAAATTTGCTTATAACGAAGATCTAGATGAGGTATACGAAGAGGTCATCTCATCTTTTAAACAATTCCCGATACAACTTGGCTGGGCAGTCACTATCCATAAGGCACAAGGCTTAACACTCGAGAGTGCTTCCGTTGATCTGGGTGATGGAGCTTTTGCAACAGGACAGGCTTACGTGGCATTGAGTAGGTGCAAAACTTTGGATTCTCTTAATCTTGTCAAAGAGCTCAAAGTATCTGATGCCCTTGTTGACCCTGATATACAAGATTTTCATTCGAGACACTTTAGTTAATTTAAGCGACATAATCTGACGCTATTAAGCGTTAAGGTATGTATATGAAAATAAAAGATATAAAAGAAGAAACTAGAATTAAAATTTCTTTTCCGGACGAAACAGAGATCGAAGATGATATCCAAAGGATTATGTTGAGTACACACACTCTTATGGAATACCTCTTGGATATCGGCATGGATCCTACAGAAATGTATAGAACTGTCATGTACATGGGATTGAATAGATTTTTTAAC
>MDTG01237685.1_pt1 | contig 17456 bp, 11 predicted proteins | sample 811421 | NCBI WGS metagenome assembly MDTG01 (sample SAMN05326645, study PRJNA326480) | marine metagenome | isolation source: seawater | place: Pacific Ocean: South East | collected 2011
GATTGGTTGAACCAGAAAATTCCTGATTCTCGATTGCCGAGTGCAGCCCTTCCTATAATTGCGGACGATAAAGTGCTTTTAGAGGAAAGCTCGACCGCAGTCAATTATGACAATATTGTTTCGTCTACTTTATTACCAGTGGTAAAAGAGTTTGAGATCAAAAGTACGGACGATGGGAAATGAAACCCTAAAACCTAATGATTAAAGGTAATTTATTTCTATTTACTACAGATTAATATATAAAAAGTATATACCATAGATACTTCGGAATTTCGAGAAACTAAGTCTCTTCTCGCAATTCCTCAAGGTATTAGGAAAAAAGGGATGAAAAACAATCTGTGGTGTGGCTTAGTTTAGCCATTCAAAGTTAGGTAAAAAGTTAGTAGAGTTTTGACTAAAGATTAGTTTCTCTACATTTTAATAAAAATATTATACAAGTTTTTAAGTTCAGGCACGGTAAAAAAATGTACCTAAGGTAGATATGAATATGATTATGCAATCAAAGATTGGAACAAAAATACGATGTATATTTTACCCTCTTACTCTATAATCACGGCTTCGCCGCGCTATACTATAAGAAATCCCCGCAAGTTTCATATGTAGTTCAATTTGTCTGATTTTTGTCTGAAAGTTGTCACGACGACCGTCTCTTCCCCGAGATTGATTTGTTTCAATTCACCAACCGTTATCCTCTCCAATCTGAACCGACGCAGAAAACAAAATTTACATTTTCACCGACGCTAATCAACTATGGTCACCGCCGAGACCAATCAAACGAACTTGACCACCCTGTGGTTGCCCTCGGAGCTTACATGGTGTTTCTGATGCAGGTGCGCTCCCCGCGATTTCGTTTCATCCCGTCTCGTGTCGAAACGTCATCGTCGTCGTAAAAGGTCAACGTTGTTGTTGAAAGGACAATTCGATTCGACTTTTTCGACTTTTTTGCGGAAGAGAGGAGAGGAAAAGCGCTCAGAAGCTACGCCGACCCTTCGTTTTCTCACAGTCTCGACCGCTTTTTCGCTTTTCCGTAAAAAATAGTTTCACGACGACGAGGCCTCACGTGCTGCCACATTTCTTCACTGGTGGTGGGAGATCGTTAGCAGGATTACCTTGAAAAAATCCATCCGGTTTCAGTGAAAATCCCGTGTGTTCAACAGGCATTACTGGAAAGTCTTCTGGTCGGGGAACATGGGTAACACCGAAGCAATGCCAGAGGACGATGTCAGTCGCGGCAATATTTCGGTTAGATGCAATGAATTCAGGAAGACCTTTGCCGAGAAGGCCTTGGACAGTGAATTCCCCTGCAGGCCATTTTTCAGAATCTTCATAAGCAGTCACCCATAAGTTCTTAGTCGCAAATTTACCTTTCTTGTTTACCATGCAGTCTTCGTCAGTCAGCAATGTCGGTTGTGAAGCTCCACTCGTGAAAGGAATAAGTTTATATGATACCGGATTTTTTCGTGATTGGGTTGAGAACGCTTGGATTTGTGATTTTCCATGTCCGCGCCCTCTCCTGACAGCACACTCTCGCTCCGAGCGCTTCAGATGTTAGAGGCATTGATACCACTCTAAATACATTTCCGAATGGGTTCTTACATTCATCCCTCTTTTGTCTCAATAAATCAACCTCCTCGACACTGTTTGTGTTTCCATCCACAGCCATGTCAATTCGAGCACAAAACATATGCTGATGCATTTGCGCGTTTACCCCATCTATGACCAGAACACCATGCTCTGGCCATCCCCCATTTTCACGCTCACCTTTGCTGAGATTATTCGTAGATAGCATGCCACTAAGTTTCACCTCAAATTCGATGGTACCATCTTGTTTAAAGTACCAGTAAAAGAGATACTCGTAGTTTACAACCGTGGCAATGAAACTTAACACTAAGCGGCGCGATCTTCGAGCCTCTGAGTGACCATTGCGATATTCGACATGTTTCCACAAAACTCCGTCATCTTCCTCGTGCATACATATGGCGTTTTTCACTTTATACGGCACACCAGCACTATTACACAAAAAAAGTGTCGAAGTAGTGTATAGCACCGAGACAGTCACATCCAAGATCTAAAGTATTTGCACAGTATCCAAGGCCATAGTCTCCGACATCAAACGCGCATTTACGCTCGAAAGGGGGATTCGGATCCGCATAGGGCACAGCCATTTCAACAATAGAGCAGCGATCAATTACTGATCGACCATCGTATTTGATATCGTACAAAACGAGGCCTTCGCGGTAGTTGAACCCCACTCGCAAACTCCACTTTTCCCATTCAACAACTTTCCCGCTCACACGGAACGACGGACCTTCCGGTTGATTTATATTGAGCAAAGCCGTTTCGCTTCTGAAGGTTCGAGGTAAATAAGTGTTCTCTTTGAGGCCATCACGATGGTAGTTTGCCGTATTTCGGGACATACTTGGCGCCGCACCCGGTTGGTAGCTCATATCAACTATAGCACTTTTGTTCATATCCACCACTGGGACGACATCAAGGGGATGGGCGTATTGGTTATCAGCTTCGTTACGCTGCCAATATAAGAAACACTGAATGTATCTTGAATCGACTTCTTGTCCCTCTTTCGCGCCATGTATCGACCACGGGTCGCACACGAGCTCGCTCGTATCTTTGACGCCAAAGCGACTTTTGAGCAAACTGAGGAGCTTTTCATCAGCTTTGCATATCTTTTCAGCCAAAGCACAGTCATCCGGGGTGAAGAGTGGTTGAGTTGTCTTCGGAAGTTCTTCGCAAGACAGCGCAGCAGAAGAAGTAAGATCGATCGAAATTTTAAAGTTTCGCCCCTCCGAAGGCATGCTCAGGACGACCTCCGCTTTTCGAGCCAGCGGATTTCCCCCTTTCGAAAAGGCACGCAACTCGATCTTCTTAGGTTCGAGCAACGTCACGTAGTTAAAACGCACTTCGACTTCGAACTTTGACACGACATCTTTCGCCAACTTCACAGCCTGCGAAATTTCTTCCTCCGTCAATTCGTCGAGGGGATGGTGCGCTCCTTCACCACTCCTCCCGTCGCTGCTCTCCGGGACGAGCATTTTTACGGAAAGTGCGCACTTTTGCGGAAAAAAAGATCCCACAAATGAGGATTTTGGTATAGGGTTTGGGTTGATAGTTTGAACACCTTGAAGATTGTTTTGAATTATATGCTATGCGTGTACAAAAAAGAAGTGCGCGAACCTTCGGGGTCTTTAGGATCGTGAAATCAGAAACGAAATAGGTGATTACTAAAAAAGATTTGATTGTCTAACCGAACGCCGAGTGTATGGGTTGGCGGGTTCGTTAAGTTGCGCGAGTTTGGGGGGAGGGTGAATATTTTTGAAAACTTTGGTCTTAAAACTCTAAATATTTTGTTGAAGCATTTCTCCGCCTTTTTTTTAAAAACAAACGAAAGAACTGGCGGCGACCTTTCGGAAAAAAAACGGAATAATGCCCTTAATTTTAAATCCAAAAGGTTCGACAAACAGAAGATACGCCGCATTCTCTCTTAATCACAAAAAGAGTGCTTACGCGCGCGATAGACAGTGTTTGGAATTGGATCTGTAGTAGTGGACAACCGAAACTTATTTATTCGTTATCACAAGTATCAACCAAGGCTACATCTTTCACCTTCTTTAATACATCTGGAAGAACTCCCCCGACGTCGTCAAGAACTCTTATTTTTGTTTGTCTTTCAACTTGTTTAATAATGGTAGTCAAGTCCTTGGTTTTCTTTTCCTCTTTAACCAACAAGTCGTTCAATTCTTCAGCCAATTCAGTCTCTCTTTGAAGTATATATATTGTATCTGTTGTCGTCTCCCCTTGAAGCGCTCTCGTGCGAGTCAAAGGCCTCTCTCTCCACTAATACCCTAAACAATGCTTTTTTGGACTTTTTTTGGTTCTTTTCTTCTCTGAAAATTGGCGATTTAATCCCAGAGAGAAAGAAGAACTTTGAACGAACAACGAGGACCCCCCGCCCACGTTTTGGCGACGACGCGCGCGCCTGCATCGTCTTTTTAGACGGCAGCATAAAGTCGTTTCTTTTTTTGTTTTCGAGCGTCGTCGTCGTCGTCGAAAAACCACAGTCGTTGCCATAATAGAAAGAAAGCGCGGATTCGACTGGGTAAATTACCCGCGCGGTGAAATTTTCCAATTCAATCGTCGGGAGAGCGAGGGAGAGCGAGGAAAACGTGCAACGGGGAGAATAATGGGCCGGCCACCTCGAGCGCAGTCGTCGTCGGACGATGCGCTCGCGTCCGCGCACGATGAATCGCTCGATGCCACGGATGGAGGAACGCGCAATCGAGAAGAGACAGAAAGTGAATTGCCAATGTCGCCGGCGTCGGCTGCGTATACAAACTCTCAGTTGAAATACGCGAGCGACGTGAGGAAAATAAACACTGGGTCGCCAGGGATGCAACACGTACACAACCAAACGAGATCGTCCACACCTGGAGGACAGAGCGCAAAATCTTCGTCAAGTCGCCCTTCCACGCCGACGTTACGTTCGGGAGAACACGCGGAGTTAGGCGCGAGGGAGTTTATGGAAGACGCGACGGTAGTCATCGAAAACAGGACGGTAGCATACTCAGAAGAGTTGGTGTCTTTTTATGGCGTTTTTGATGGCCACGGAGGAACTGGGACAGCGTTGTATTTGAAGGAACATTTAGTGGAGAACATCTTGAAGGATCCAAATTTTCAAAGAGGAGACGTTGATAAAGCGTTGATTGAGGCGTACATGCGAACCGATTTGGATTTTTACGAAGCGACGAGGCACAAGAGGCCGAAAAGAAAGGATGGATTTTTGGAAGAAGATGAAAACGAGGACGACGTGGAAACAAGTGGATCGACCGCGTGTACAGCGTGTTTGTTTGATGGCAAATTGATCGTCGCGAATGCTGGAGATTCCAGATGCGTGGTGAGTAGAAACGGAATAGCGCACGATTTGACTCGAGATCAAAAACCCTCCTTGAAGGACGAAGAAGAGAGAATAAAAAGTGCGGGCGGGTTTATTGAAGACGGGTACGTCAACGGTTTACTAGGTGTCAGTCGAGCCTTTGGTGATTGGCACTTTGAAGGTTTAAAAAGAGACGAAGAGACTGGTAAGCCTGGACCGTTAACCGCGGAGCCAGAAATTGATACGTGGGAAATAGACGTCGAGAACGACGAGTTTTTGATTTTAGCGTGCGACGGTTTATGGGACGTATTTTCATCGCAAAATGCGGTTGATTTCGCGCGGAAATCGTTACTTGTAAACAACAACCCAAACATAGCTGCAAAGCAATTAGCTGACGAAGCATTGAGACGGCATAGTGCAGATAACATCTCCGTCGTGTGCGTCTGCTTCGGCGACGAACCGCCAAGGGGTAGGACACCAGAACTAACTCCGGCGTCTAAAAAGTTAGCCGAAGGCCAAAGGAAGAAGAAAGGCGTAGAACGGTCGTTATCCTTAGAAGTTTTAACGCATTTACAAACTCTAGTTGCGGAAGATGAGCAGAAACCGATGGCGGATAACTTACACGGCATCTCGCCGAAAAGAATGAAATCGGTTCGGTTACTTTCCGAGTTTCAAAATCAGGAGGAGGATGGTCCGAGTTTGTCGCCACAAAATAGCAGTTTATCTTCTTTTAGAAGTAAACAAAGCAGGCGCGCGGGGTCGAATACTAACTCATCTTTTGAAGTCGAGGAGTTAGAAGAAGCGCCGTCTGCGCACGAGGTGGCCAACGTTTTAGCGAAGGTTGGATTAGCGGTAAACAGCGCCAGTAATAGTAATAGCAACAGTGCGAGCGAACCGAAGTCAGCAGCATCAAACGATATATTGGAAAGTAACGAAGCAAATCAGCGATTAATGCAAGTGCTCAGACGTGCGCGTAATACTAGCAGCTTAGCCGGCTCTTCTTTAGAAGAATCGGAGTTGGGTAAAATTGCCGAGGAGAGTTTCGCCGATGCGCTTAGTATGCGAAACGACGACGACGATGATAAAGAGAAGTAAAAATTGTACTATTATACGTTGGTAGGCGAAGAAATTGTTTATTGTACATATATTGATATTGCATCGCTTACATTTTACACATCTACCTCGCACCCGCTCCGCCTCCTCCTCCTTCTGAAGTGCTGTTATTTTTGCTATTACTCTTCGTATTATTCGTTGGAAGAATGCCGCCGTTGGCATTTTTCAAGACGAGATCACACATTTCGAAATACATAACCGCCATTCTCTCTGCAACGACCGCCTGTTCGCCTCTTTCTTTCACCCTCTCGTCTTCTAAAAGTGAGCATCGCAAATTAATCAAGCAATCAATCATCCTTCCCGGCCTCAAGTCTTTCAGCATTAACTCTTCGTCGGAGATTTCTTCTCGTTCAGTAAATCCGCGAGTGGTTTTCGTGAGTTTAATTCTCCCTTCCTCGTGTTGTTTCCTCCCTTCTTCCGATAACTTTTCATTTTCAATTCTCGCGGACTCCATTGTTTCGAACAACATCTCACGTCTTGTGCTCGCATCGTCGGTTCGTACGAGTTTTCGAATCAATGCCGACTCGGCTTTGGGCAACTCTGAAGGCGCGAACGCTCCCGAAACGACAATTTCAGAATATACGCCCAACCTGTCCGATTTCGGCGACATTTGTCTCGCCGATTCTCGCGCCAATATAATTTGATACAACAAATCCCACGACGGTATCACCTCTCTCAACTCCATTTCGTCGCACAACTGCGCTGCCGCCCTTTCGACCTCGTCGATGTCCGCTTTCGGCACGTAATCTTCTCGCGACGCTTCGTCCTTTTTCTCTTCTTCGGTAGGATCTTCGACTTCCCCATCGCCGTAAACTTTCAAACACTTCGCTCGCCCACCTCCTTTATGTGCAATCTTCAAAACCTCTGCCCTATCTTCGCCTCGCATTAATCGCGCGACCAATTGTACCACCTGCATCTCCGGTTGCATCTCCACTGTAACCGCTTGCAAAGTCTCTTCCTTAATCGCTCGCAAAAGCGAGAGCAACGGCATATCGTCTTTCATCTCCGTTTCCTTAATGTACGCCCCTAGCACGGATAGAAAGGTCCCGTCTAACTCGTTAAACTTAGATTTCACCACCGATTTCAGAACTCTCACGCGCATTTGTTCAATTTCCATCTCTTTCCTTCGCTTTTTTTCTCTCTCGAACGCGGTTGAAGGCGTAGATTCAATTCGACTCATTTCGTCCACCTCGTCGAAGACTTCCTCGGAAACCTCGTCCACGAATATCTGCTCCACGGTTTCTTTTATGATGGAATCCAAAACTTTCGCCGCGTTGTCCACGTGTTCTTTCACGTCGTCCTCATCTTTCTTCGCCGCCAAAACGCGTCTCGGTCTCGGTGGTCTTCCAAAAGGTTCGCCTCCGCCGCTCGAAGCGTTCCGTCGATGCAAATTCCAATTCTCATCCAATCGCCCACGATTTTTCGTCCTCCTCCTCCTCGTCCTCCCCGAAAACGCCCCGCTCGAAGCCACGACGGCAACCCGGTTACCACGCAGCATCATCATCATTGCTCTCGAGTCGTTGCGAGCCGGCGTTGAAAAGTGCAACACACAACAAAGTCGCTTTTGTAAAGAAGAGAGACGTCTCGTCCCAAAAGGGAACTCCTTTTGTAAATGATACCCTAAACGACAGTTGGACAGAGGCACCTTCCAAAAGGCAAAATCTTGTGAACTCCTCATTCTTCGCGCACCGCGCGAAAGCGCCTCTCCCCCCTCGTAAAACGTCTCCTCGAACTTCGACGAGACGAAGGAGAATCGAAGAGAAGTTACGCGCGGCGACGCGAAAAGAACGATTCGAGAGAGAGAAAAAGGTCGCGTGGTGGTGGTCGTGGTGGTGAACGCGCAACGTTTTGGGGAGATAAAATTTGCGTGTGTTCACCGTTTGGGAGCAACAAAAGGAGAAGGAGAAGGGGCAACAGAGAGAGAGAGATTTGGAGACATGACCATGACGGAGGAGTACACGCGAATGCGCATGCGGTCGCCGGCGAGGAGCGAGCCGACGGAGGTCGTGCAGGGCTTTAGCGTGAACGGTAGTGGCGCGGCGTCGAAGGGAGAGCGAGAGAATCGGCACGTCGGGGAACAGATGCGAGCGTTGCGGATCAGCGCGACGAATAATGGAAATGCCTCGTCACGAATCCGATCGCCAACAGAAAAGAGGGGGAAAATGGAAGACGAGGACTGCGGTGAGATGGTGCTGCCGATGACGCCAAGGACAGGTCTAAATACCAACGCTGATGAAGACAGATGCTCGGAGGAGTTGATGACGCCTCGGTCGCTTTCGAAACGCCTCGGAAAACCAGATATTAAAGTCATGTTGGCCACCGGGAACAACGAACCGATCGACGTGATGCGAGGACGAGGTATCGTGACGAGCATGACGTTGAAAGCGAAAGCGGAAGGGATTAAGAGAGTACCGGAGAAGACATACACTACCATTAAATCCAGATTTAGTAATAGTAATAACACCAACAACGACGACGACGATGACAATGCCGAAGACGAAGTGAATTTAATATTGCCAGCAGATGTGCTGCGCAATGCGGCGCAGAAAGAAAAACAAAGCAATGAAAACAATGTGGAAGAAGAAAACAATACGTTCAACGACCCAAAAGAATATAGAAAATTGATGGTGAAACTGTCGGATTTGTCGTATATCCACATCAAAGCCGCAGTTGGGGTTGACAACGCGACCGGAAATGTCATCGAAAGAGACTTTTGGTTGCCTTTGGACGAAACGAAAACCATCGGGGATTTAAAGAGGTACGTTGAAGAAGCGAATACGTTAGAAAAGATGAAAATGATGCAGAATAGAAACAAAATGATTACGAATGGAGGTAAGAACTCGACTTCTCCACCGAATACGACTGTGATGAGTAACAGTAAGTTAGCGCCCGTGAATGAAGACGAAGAGTTGGAGTCGGTTGTTCTTTTGAAAGGAAGAGAATTGTCTGATTCTAGACGATTGATGGACGAGAATGTGACGCACAACACGACGTTACATTTCTACGTGAAAAAAGAGGCGCAAAATGTTACCGTGAAGATGCATGGATCGCGTGACATCGAGTTGAACGTGAAAGCAGACGAAACCGCGGAGAGTTTGAGATGCAAAATTTCCGCGCTGAGTTCTTCTTTAAACGCGCGAACTGGGGAGGGAGAAAATCAGTTGGATTTGTTTTACGGCGCGAAAGCTTTGAAAGATGGTCCGCTATCGAAATATGGCGTTCGCGCGGGTGCGACGTTGGAGCTCAGACCTCACGTTCCTATTCGTCAAAGCGTCGACGGCGCGATGAACATTCCTCGGGGCGTGCGCAACAACATGAATAACAACGGGCAGTCGCGTTCGTACGGAAGCGGATACGAATCTATCTCAAAATCAATTAACATTAGCAATAACAGTTACAACAGTGGTGGCGGTAGCAGTCGAAACGGCAGCCACCAAAAATCGCCACGATTATCCTGGGGAACTTACAATGGAAATAACCACTTTGGTTCCTCGGTCGATCAATTCCATCAAACGCATCAACAGAGTGGCTCATACATGCGATCACACAGTTTACGATCGTCAAACTCCCCCATCGACTCAATTTCTCCACCTGAACAACCGATTACTCCGATTGGGAGTTTTGACATGGCCAGAGAAGGGTTACTAGCAGGCGTTCACCCAATGTTATCCTCGGGCGGTACTGGCGGCGCGTACTTTTTGAAGTCTACTGTCGGCGAAACTGTGGCGGTATTTAAACCAGCAGATGAAGAACCACTCGCGAAGAACAATCCGAGAGGAAATTCGTGCACGAACGACTTAAATAACGCAAGCAACACCGAGACGGCTATTCAAAGCTCCCCAGGTGAAGGCATGCGAAAAGGTACCCGCGTGGGTGAAGGCGCGGCGCGAGAGGTCGCCGCGTATTTACTCGACCATGACGGCTTTTCTGGCGTTCCAGTCACATCCTTGGCAAATTTGAGTGAACAGAGTGTCTTTTTCAGCGGCGGCGACGACGATATTATTCAAAGAGAGAACGAAAAAAGCGGGAAACTGGGTTCAATTCAAGAGTTTATCAAGGCCGATGCCGAGGCCGAGGAGTTTGGGCCAAGTTTGTTCCCTTTGGAAGAAGTGCACAAAATTGCAGTTCTAGACATTCGCTTGGCAAACACGGATCGAAACGCTGGAAACATTCTCGTCAAAAAGGACGAGCACACGGGCCAAATTGTATCCTTGATTCCAATCGATCACGGCTATGCGCTCCCGCACACGCTCGAGGACGTTTGCTTCGAATGGGAGTTTTGGCCGCAAGCGAAGCAACCCTTTTCGGAATCCACGAAAGACTACATTGAAACCCTCGACGCAGAAGAGGATATCGAATACCTCCGCGACAACGATATCGAACTCCGCCCCAGTTCCGAGAGAGTGTTGAAAGTCAGCACGATGCTCCTCAAAAGAGCAGCTAAGATGGATATTCCGCCTGCGGACATCGCCGCTATCATGTCGCGTTCCACGCCCACGCGCATGTCCGACGCGGAAAAACTAGTCGCCAAAGCAGCATCTACGGCCATTTGCGCCTGTCGCTCGGAGAGAGGTGAATTGGTGCACAAATCTCCAAGCAACGGTAGTTTTTGGAACGACTTAGATGAGGAAGGCAAAAACGCAGAGTCTATCTTCATGCGAGAATTTGAACGCGGGTTGGACGTTTACCTCATTGAAAGAAAGAGAGGATGAAGATCGACAAGCGAAGTAGAATGGTAAGGAGAGGAGGTGTACGTTTATACAATAGACATTTGACACAAAAAGCAAAATACATGTAACATATTAGAAACAATATAATAAGCAAAAATTGAACGAACTTTTCGCGAGAAGATTACTTACATGCCGCACAAAATTTCGCGCTCGATAACGAGATAGAAGAAAACATCTCACGCGATGCACGCTCAACACAATAACGATGCGATGAAACATCTCGAGACGCGATTCAACGACATGTTCGCTGCGTCGCCGTCGTCGCTGAAGAAGCTTTCATTGTCGTCGTCGTTGTCGTCAAGAAAAAAGGAATATCCAAAAGAGGACGACGACGACGGCGCTACGCAAGCTGTCTCTCGCTTCGCGGCGATGTTTTCGGCATCGCCGGCTGAGTTGAAGAAAACGAGAGAGATGTCGCCGTTATCGTCTCCGATGCCATCGATTGTCAGAGTGATTTATGACGACATAAGCCCGTGTGATGACGATGGTCTTTCGGCTTCGGCGTTGAAGCATTCTCGCTCAAACTTTTTCGAGGATATGTTCCTTGCGAGCCCGGCAGCGTTGAAGAATATCGGACAGACGCCACATAATACACCAGTGAGAGAGAACATTAGCGCTGGAAACGCTTATCACACTTTAGAGAATAAACCAGATGCGCCTCCAATACCGGTGACATTTGAAGATATGTTCATGGCTTCGCCGAAGCAGTTGAAAAATATCGCTTTGAGTGATAAGTTAAGGATAAAGGAAAGGCCGGTTTTGGATAATTTACGATCGTCTTCTTCGACTATCGCGCCATCTGTATCGTCTTCGTCGTCAGAGAGCGATCGATTTGAAGTGAAGTATTTATTACTCGCTGAAGATGAAGATGCCGCGAAGAAAATTGTGCTAGAGATATGTTTAGAACAGACGGTCGAACTTCCAGAGGCTCTCGTTCCTGAAGGCACGTGGATTCGTGAGCACGTTGTGGGGAGATGCGAAAAGTTAAGCGAAGCATCGAAATGCCTGAAAAGTCGCATGTATTGCCCTTCCAAGAACAATGTCGATAAGAATAAGAAAGCGTTTGAGGCGACTGTTTCTTACCACGCAGATTGTGCTGGAGACGAGTTGACGCAACTTATAAACGTGATATTTGGTAACACATCAATCAAAGAAGACGTAATGGTGGTAGACATTAAATTGCCACACTGTATCTTGAAAGACTATCCGGGTCCACGCTTCGGCGCCGTTGGATTGCGAAGAATGCTCGGCGTTAAAAAAGGCCCACTTTTAATGACTGCGTTGAAACCGATGGGATCTTCGGCGGATGAATTAGCGGAGTTTGCATATAAATTTGCACTCGGTGGAATAGATATTATCAAAGACGATCATGGCTTGGCCGACCAACCGTACGCACCATTTGAAGAACGGGTGAGGAAATGTTCCGATGCGGTGAGAAGAGCCAACGTGATTACTGGAAGGAGATGCGTTTATGCTCCTTGTTTAAACGCTCCAGCACATTTGATCATTCAGAGAGCATTTACTGCCCGTGATTTAGGCGCTGGTGCCGTTTTAATGATTCCAGGCATCACAGGCTTAGATACCTGTCGTGAACTCGCGGCTCACGATTCGTTCAAATTGCCGATTATATCGCACCCCGCGATTCTCGGCAGCATGCTCGGCGGCGGCACGCGTAACTCTGTCCGAGGATTCGCACACGAAATTTTACTCGGCGTCCTGCCAAGAATCGCTGGTTGCGATATGACCATCTTCCCAACGTTTGGCGGACGATTCGGCTTTAGCAAAGACGAGTGTTTAGGCATCAAATCCGGATGCGAGAGAGGTGATTTAGAAAACATGCCTTCAATTGTATTCACTCCGGGTGGTGGTATGACCATGGAAAGAGTCAAAACTATGCGCCAAGCGTATGGCGACGAGAGGTTATGCTTGTTGATAGGTGGAAGTCTATACGGCGCGGGAAAAGATTTAGTCGAAAACGCGCGAAGTTTCTTAAAGTTGGCCGGAAGAGATGATTTATATGGTCCATTTGAGCTAGTCAAAAAGTAACGGTTTACTATAGAAGCGCCGCGTGCACAAGTATGGATAAATTAAATATAGGTAGAATCATTGCCAAGCATCTTCTCCCAGTATGCCTTTCTCCTTCAGCTTCCCAATCAACGGAGAAACCAACGTCGCCAACATGTGAACGCCCAATAACGGCTGAAACAAAAACGGCCACAAAAATAACCATGTCCCTAACACGGGTTCGTCGTAACTCAACCCTTGCTTATACACTCCTAATCGCACGCCGACACCAAACACTAACCACGCTAATATGAATAAAATGACGAAGAAATCGTACAACAGAAATTGGTCGATGGCTTCCTTAAACGCGTCCACGCCTTGTTTCTTTTGCATATCTTTTTCTCGTTGTTTCTGTTTCTCTGGGTTGGACAAGTCTTGCTGTTGAAACGCGAGCATATCTTTTTCGAGCTCTTTTAAAGTTTCGAATTCTCGCACCGCATCCTCGTCGTCGTCGGATTCAGATGCCCACGCTCGGAAAGTTGTCGTTCGAGTCGCATTCGTCCTAAACTTAGTGTTGTTATTGCTCGCATCATCATCAAATCTCGGCGACGATCGAAGGTGAGTTGCTTTTGCCGCAGAAGGTCTCGATCTGATGGAAGAAGTCCCTACCACCGATAAAGACGACATCGACGTCGAGGCAGACGAGAAGACTCTCATTTCTGCGAGATTAAAGTGAACGCCGCGGGGTGTCGATACTACTCCACACGCGGCGTAGAATATCCCCGCCGTGGTCAAAGTTACGAAAGACGCGCGTTGTGACGATATTAAATTAATCGGGTCGATTTTATGACGACGAAAACTAGACCCAGTCTCGTCCGCATTTAAAGAACGCGAAGAAGAACGACGAACGTTCACTTCACGGACGGTCAAAAAGAACCGTCGTCGTTAACAACGCGTTCACATCTCCGCGCGCGCTGGAATGTCTGCATCGTTGCCTTTACGCGTTGGAGTTCGGTGCCGTGTGTTATCGAAAAGCCCGATTGGATTAGGAACGAAAGGAAGAAGAACACCGACAACACCCGGAGGTGTAAAGGCGCGCGCGGGCGTCTCTTCGGGAGCGTTCGAGAGAGAGCACGGAAGAAAAACAACGACGAAGAAGAATGGCCGCGTGTTCGCTGGATTTTTTACTCGGAGTTCTAGAAGACTGAGCACGAAACCCGAAGCAGCCTTTGTTGACCCGTGGGGGGTGACGGACGCTGAATACACGACTTTAGAGGCGAACCTGTTTGCGGCGTCGCTGTTCCCGTACCTATTTTTCCTCTTCTTCTTGGGGAAACCAGAGACGGGCTTTCCGAAACGAGCTCTGTTTGGCTTTAAATTCTTGTTAGTTTTCGTCTTCGCGACGATACCGGCCGGGATTTACGCCAAAGTACATTACTCGGATATTTTAGCCAACATTGATTGGTTGCACGGCAGCGCGGAGAGTTTGTTGACGATTACGAATTTGTTGATCGTATTGGGAATGAGAGAAGGGCTGAGGGATGCTGAGAGGGATGCGAAAGAAGAGCAAGAAAGGGCAGGGCAGGGGACGTCGGCTGGAACAGAAACGATGGCTTATAGTAGTGTTAGTAGCTATGGCAAAAATAGCGACGGGAGAATTGTGGATACGAGTACTAAGAATGACGACGATAGCAACGTTAACATCAACAGCACGTTTGCGTTAGCAGGATTAACGTTACTCGTCGTCGGTGCCGCTGCACTCGTCTCTTCGTCATCTCCAGATGCCATCGCGGCGACGAAGGATTCCATCGTGGATGTCGCCGATGGTAGTGTCGTCTCCTCCCTCATCGCCTCCGCCAAACATGGCGAACCAGATAACGCCTTGTCGTTACCAACTTGGGTCATTCACACCTCTTCATTGATTGAATGGCTCGTCGCTATGTCTTTGATCTGGAACTACGCGGACGTAAAGAAACGCCCGAGTTACAAAGGTATGACTTGGGGCATGGTCACCTCCCACGCTTCTGGCTTAGCCGCGTGCACGTTCCACGTCTTTTACAACTCCCCTACCCTCAACTCCGTGGTCGCTCTACAAGCCGGTTTAACGTGTCTCGGCAACGCCACCTTGGGTATCGCGGCTTTCCGTATGTACCAAGAAGGCAAACGGTTAGGTATCTCTTCCAACAGTGGCGATGAAGACGATGCAGTGAGCGTCCTCACTGGCTCGAGGGCTTTACAACCACCCTCTTCCACATCTTTCCTTGAGACGGATGCTTTTCTCCTCCTCAAGCTCTTAGTAGTTTCTACCTTAGTCTCCGCCGCTGTTAAATGGGGATCTCTCTTCGTCGACTTTCCGTTCGAACCATCGCTACTCCTCGCGTATTCCATGGTCCTGTTCCCGACGTTATTGAACATGAACGCGTGGAAGAAATTATCGAACGACCCGACGAAGAAAGCCGATCAGCTCTTGTAATGTAGTATATTATACCACGGTTACTCTATATATAGGTACCATTATTTATTTTATTTGTCTTTACCGTCTTCCTCTCGCACTCGCAACGCAGCGTCATTTCTCCATCCTCCATCGTCTTGAGAAAACGTCAACGCGTTCGCTTTGGCTTCTTTTTTATCTTTGGAAGATTCCGGCGACAATTGGACGCTCTGCTTTCGAAATTTCCGTCCATCGACCAGGACAATGTCCGCGTCGAGTGGCGAAGGGGCGGCATTCGTTTGGGAAGACGAAGAAGTGTTTGATGACATCCTCCCCGCGCATTTTTTTATGAAGACATTTTGAAAGGAAAATCCGAAATTGGAAAAAAGAAGTCGAAGAAAACTTTCGCTTCTCAGTCCTCGCACGGGTTAAAATACCATGCCATGACGGATCCAAACAAAGCAGCTTCAAATAATATCAGTCACGACGGTGGACTCGACGTTGCACCGAATGAGAATGTAACTTACGATATCGACACCAACGCGACCGTGTCTTTTCTCTTGGGAAAATCGAAAGCATCAAAAGATATCAAACAAACCGTTACGCAGTTGAGAGGATCAGAGAGAACGACTCCAACGTCAACGAAAGAGTTTCAAAACGGAGAGATTACGTACGAAAATTACAACGACATAGGTCTCAGTTTGGAGTTTTTAAACGAGACCGTCGATTGCATTCATCTATACAACGAAACGAACTACACTGATTTTTCGCCTTTTCCACGAGGCCAGAGAATAGTACCACCTTTCGATATTGATTTCGCGAAGGACGCGGCGAAGGACGTGGTCAGTAAACTAGGCGAGCCGACGAGTAAAGGTGGCACTGGCGTACAAATTTTCATCGTGTACGAAATGCTTGGTATCAAAATTTCTTTCAATGCGAATGATTGGGAACAAGCCGGAGCGAGTATTCACTCGATGGCAGTCTGGAAAGCGAGCGAAGGCGAATAACGTCGTTGTAGTAGATAGATGCACAGATATATAGACACAGATATATTATAAGTAGTATTAGTTATAGCTATATGTGTAGCGTGATATATGAAGTAACGGTAGTGCGTACTATTTCTTTTTCCTTCGTTTTCTACCACCTTCTGCGCGCGTCCGTAAAGGCGCATTCGCCGGACGCTTTCTCTCCTCTGTGGCTTTTTGTTTTGCTTTCGGGAGTGGAATGTATATTGGTTCGCGCGTTACTGGCATTTCTGCTTTCTTGGATGGTTTCTCGTCTACTTTATTCTTACGGTCTTCGTCGTCATCGCTCTCTGAATCCGAATCTGACGACGACGACGACGACGACGATGAACTGCTACTGCTGCTGCTACTGCTATTATTATTATTACTTCTAGAACTCTTCTTTTTATCGTCCTCCCCGTCCTCCTCGTCCTCGTCGGAGCCCAAGAAGAAGTCATCCCCGGCCAAATCGGTCGATTTTTTCTTTGCCATCTCATCATTATCATCGATGTCTTTACCATCCACCATACCTTCGTTGGTATCTCCCAACTCTGCTTTCGCTTTCAAAATCTCCTTTATCTCTTTGCGAAACCGTTCTCGTCTCCGATTTTTGTGCGTCTTCGCGTCTTCGTCGTCCTCGTCGTCGTTAAACAAGGAGACGTATTTTCTGTGTTTTGGAAAATGCATCACGTATTCTAAATCTTGCTCTAACGATTTCAATTGTTGTTTTTGTTCCTCCGTTCGTTCGTTCTCGTCAATTTTCCTAATCTTCTCCATCTTTCGCGTGAGTTTAATTCTCTCGAAGAATTTCACTCGATGGTACTTCTTCGCGTATTTCCGTTCCTTCTCCGCGCGCAGATTTTCCTTCTGCGCCTTCTCTAAATCTTTCAGCTCTCGCTCCTTTTCCTCTCGCAATTTCTGCGGCATGTTTTGAGCTTTAGAGAGGAGCCGCCGCACGTCTCGCATTTGGTTTTTAATCGATTTCAGTTTCTTCCCTCCATTCGCCGCCGTCGGTGATTGTGAAAACGATTTCCGTTGATTTCTTCTTCTACTTCCGTCGGCGTCGCGTCCGCCGCCTCGACCTCGACCTCGACCACCACCTCCTCGACCTCGACCTCGACCGCCTCGCCCTCCAAACGACGACGACGAAAAGCGCTTCCCGCCTTCTCCGTTGTTCATGTTTTCTTTTGGAGGATACATACAAAGACGAAACGTTTTGGAAAAAAAAAGGAAGAAAATGTCCCCAGAAAATCCCCCCCATCACGCAAAAAAAAAGAACACACACA
>MDTG01274977.1_pt1 | contig 17456 bp, 25 predicted proteins | sample 811421 | NCBI WGS metagenome assembly MDTG01 (sample SAMN05326645, study PRJNA326480) | marine metagenome | isolation source: seawater | place: Pacific Ocean: South East | collected 2011
GGAAAATATGTTTGCACACGCAACCTCCTTCAACCAGCCGCTCAACAAATGGAACGTGTCCAAAGTAAAAGATATGGGAGGTATGTTTTATCGCGTAGAATCCTTCAACCAGACGCTCAACAATTGGAACGTGTCCAAAGTGACGAATATGAGCTATATGTTTCATGGCGCAGAATCCTTCAACCAGCCGCTCAATAAATGGAACGTGTCCAAAGAGACGGATATGAGAGGTATGTTTGAATATCCAGAATCCTTCGAGCTGCTGATATGAAAGAGATGTTTGAAGGAGCAAATTCCTTCTAGCAGTCTTCTAGAATTATTATTTCGGGGTAGGGGTTTTTTTTTGGATCGTTGATGTCTTGTTCGTCAACGTAAAATTCACTCGACATGCGCAACCTTATCTGTAACGATATGATGATTGAAAGGTTGACAAAACAAATACAATTTGCTATAATGAAAGGTAAGGATTTGATCAGAACAGCCGATGTTCCAAGAAATAGGCACGCGGTCAGTTCCAGAATCAAGAAGTTAAATTCAATTTTTACGGTTTTGACAAATTGCTCTCTTAAGAGTGGAAGTAATCGAACAATTAAAAAAAAAGCTCCACAAAATCCAAATAAATCGCTAAGTAACATTATTTTGGAGAGATTTTAAATTTACTGTCTTCCAAAATTTGCAAATTTGAATTGTCATGGAAAAAATAAAGCACCCATCAACAAAAGGCGACTTCGATGCCATCCTGAAGGAAGCACAGGATAAACTTGTAGTTGTTGACTTCACGGCCACGTGGTGCGGTCCGTGCCAGCGCATTGCGCCCGTGTTCGCAGAGCTTGCTGTGAAATTTCCGCAAGCGTATTTTGTCAAAGTAGACGTCGACGAGAATCAGGAAACAGCCATGGCCTTCGGCGTGGCGGCCATGCCTACGTTCAAGATTTTTCGAGCGTCTGTCGAGGTGGGTATGATTAAAGGCTGTGACCCGGATGGCTTAGCAGCGCTCATTTCAGAACACGTAAAAGAACAGAACGACATTTTGATTCCAGAGAAAACATTGACGGAAAAAATTTTGAGTAAACAAACAGTTGATTTCGCCTCGATCACTAATCAGCAGGCAGAGGAAGTTCTTTATCATTTGTTTGATCCCGATACCGGCGCCCCGGACCTGAATTATGTGGAAGAATTATGTCAACTTTTTCCCATAGCATACAACAAGAAATTTGAAATGTTCAAAGATAAGCGCGAAAGGCTTAATTACATTTGGCAAAATTTGGACCCTCTTTGGTATGTTTTGGAAAAAGACGATGCATTGTCTACCATGCTAGTAGACATGATTAATCAACAATTATATGGAAAATTCATTCGCATCCCTCAACAAGAAACTTTGGAAGAAACTTTGGAAAACGAGTCGGGGCCGTCATATTATAAAAGAGGTTCTATAGATGTTTGGGATTTTATCAGAGACCAGAATCTAGATTTTCATCTCGGAAACGTCATAAAGTATACATGTCGAGCGGGATACAAAGACCATCATAATAACATATTGTCTAAAATAGAAGATTTGAAAAAGGCCATTCACTACTTGAGAAACGAAGTCGAATATAGAACGAAACGCGCTTAGATAAACAAATAGATTTTTTTTGTTTGGTATATAATAAAAATGCATGCAAAACAAGTAATAAAAAAAACTTTACAAGCGTTGCCAACTAAAATATCAAGAAGAACGTATTTAAAAACGTTAGGAATCAAGTTCAACAATAGTACTAACTTGTTTGAAAACATATCGGGGGGTGCCACGGGTAACATACATTTAGAAGATTTTATATGTCCGATTACTCAATGCATATTTATTCAACCAGTAGTTGCCGCAGATGGGTTTACTTATGAGAAAACTTATTTAGACAGGCTTAACATGTATCCTATACGAACATCAAGCGGCGTCGTGTTAGACCATCGTCATTATATTCCAAACATGATTGTGCGCAACGCTATACGACACTTAGTGTCAGAAATGGGAACAAATCCCGAAGTACAACATTTCTTTGAAGGAAATTGGAACTACGAGCTCGCCAACGAGTTAGGTATACCAATGTTTACAGTTCCGTCTGTCATCCAACCGCATCTTGGACTTGCACCCCCATCAATGCTGCGCCGTCAAGCAGAAGATAGGGCACAGTCGACACAGGCAGAAAATACATCACCGCCACAGGTGCCTCGCTTGCGGCGATCGGCGCCGCGACCAACTAGGAGCGAGCGCTCAAGGGATCTGTTAGCCGTACTGCGGGGCGTCAGCGTCATGAGTCCGATGACCTCTGAACAACAACGTGAATTGGCGAGACTAACTAACGAGGTGGCTGCAGACCGGTCCACGGTCTCGGAAGAGAACCAAAGGAGAATAGACGCATTAGCTCGTGAAGTGTTGGGAGAACACGACCGTATAGTTAATACGCCACCACCTCGACAATCGAGAACATCCCCCCCGGCACCAGGTCGGGGTTCACCAAGACAACTTGACGAAGACGACCTTGAATCTGTCAGACGAAATCTAAATCCCTACGAATCAGTTTGACGTTAGAAATCTAATTTTTCAGATAATCAAGTTTTTCCCTCAATTCTTTATTGGTCATGGTTCCGCGTTTTCGCCACGGGAATTCTTCGATAGCGGGACATTTTTGCAAGCGGTGACAAAATTTTTGTGGTTTATGAAAACCAATCGGATCGTCTCTTTCGGTCTTGAGGCAGCGCACGCCGCTGATAGGTTCTTTGACTATTTCAGAATCGGTTGCTCTCGCCGTAAAGTCTTCGTGCTGATTTTGAAATTCCGCCGCTTCGAATAAATTGGGAAGTTTGCACGATTGATCTCGTTTGCAAGCTCTTGTCAATTTTACGTCTTCTGGGTGTCGCATTTTTGCAGCAATTTTGTGGCATTTTAAGACGCAAGCCGGATGGTCGTTGCTAGAGCCGTTAGCGTCGCAACTCGTGGTGATGACTTCGCTGTCGATGTCGTTGTGTTCAACGTCACATAAGACGTCGTCGCGCGTGCTCTGCTCTTCCAGAACTTTTGACAATCTAGCCATGGTGTGCGTGTTTCTCAACGAAAATCCACCGTTTCCACCGACGCCCCTATTGTCATTCTTGCCGGTCCACCATTTCCACGGCGCTCCAATGTAGTCGTATTCAGACAATTTGTTCAACCTAGACACGGTGTCTTCGGCGCTAGGGTCGCAAAACGCCGAGTCGGTTTGAAAAACGATGGTGTGACCGTCTGGTAGATTTTCGTACAATTTCGATTGGGTCATATAGTTGCTGTATCCACCAATGCTTAAATTTTCGACCTTCATGTTGTGCAATCGCACATTTTTGTACTTATTTGCTATAGCCTGTGAAAGCTCTTTATTTTTATTACCGTGGTGTAAATGTATGGGGACTTCAGCGCCGAGTGTTTGAGCGACATTGTCCACCACCCAGTCAAGAGCAATGTGATTTCTTGGTTCGACAATTAATGCCGAAGTGACTGGCATCTTTTATTATGTTAGACAAAAAAAAATACTATAATCACTTGAAGAATATAGGTTTTTTTCGTCGACAATTAAAATGATGAATCGTCTTTTTGCTATTAAAACCTTCTGGGCTCCAAACCCAAGTTCCAAATTTCACCGAGTCAAACGGTGACAATTTGTTCATGGTATACTCCATGAACCGCGGCAAATTTGGTTCGCAAAGAGGGTAGACGACATCGCGCCAGTAGTCCGTCGTCGTTAAATGATTCTGGTCTGTCCAACATGGCGTTTTGATGAAAGTATTATTCTCAGTTTTTTTGATATCGCCAAATCCTTGGTCTTTGGGGGCTTTCCCCAAATTATGACACGCTTGCAAAATCCCAGTCTTTTTAGGATCTCTGTGGAAAACGTTATTATGATCTTTGTTGAATTGCACCATTTTTAGGTCAGGATGTTGTTGCATGTCTGCCACAATACTGTTCACATCTATGTCTCTCACAAACTCTAGATCGTGTTGGACAAGCATGACATATTTCGTTTCTACTAGTTTCATGGCGTTGTTAATGTTTCCTGTAAGACCCCCCCAAGTCTCGGCTTGGACGAATTCTATGGGGATGTCAAAAGTATTCATTTCCAAATATTTTTTCAGGGATTCTAGATATTTTGGATAGGTGTCTTTGAACTCTTCCCGCTTCTTTTTTGGGTAACACGCATGCATTCTCTTCTTGTCGCATTGGTCGTCTGGAATAATGTCGTGGGCAAGAATAATTTTTGAAACGTTTCCTTTGATGTGGCTAAAAACCGATGATAATATTTTTTCCATGCAAATAGTTTCTGGATGAGACGGAACCGGTGACGCAGATATTATCATTGTGACGGGCTCAAAATTTTTTTTCAATGAAGTAGGTGCCTTTAGTTTTTCTGTTGAATTTCCCGAAATCATAAACAACGCTAAAACCGCGCCGATGAAGAAAATCAAAAATAACATTAAGTATATAATAATCATCATCACTTTTTAATATTGTAAATTAAAAAAATGGCCAATTTTATGAATCTGACAACTGACCATATGAAAAAAATTTCTCAACCAAAGCAATTGCCGACGTGTGTTCAAGCGCCTTTTTTGCCCGAGTGCGAACTAGAAAGGACTCGGGGTGTTCAATGTCAGTCCGGTTCTTTCGCAATTACATTGCAAAATGGTTCGCTCATCGTCGGTAAAATGTGGGAAACAAGAAGTAAAATCTCACGTGACATGTATTACAGGGAAATGGAAATCAACGGCGTGAATTTTCAGTTAAAAAATAAAAATAACAATTTCAATCAAGATCTTTTTAGTCCACTTACAGACGGAGAAGAATTTGACGCGAGCGCCATACAACCCAACGCCGTAGGCAAGTTTTCTCTTTCAACGTCGGGCGCCATGTGCAGGCATGGCCTATCTTCGCGCTACAGCCTTAATTACTGATCTAACTTGAACACAAAGTTGTCGGTGGGTAAAAAGGAATTATACGAGTGATAAGAAATATTAAATCCCAGCTGTTGCACAAAAGTTAGGAATTCCGAGACATTTCCATTTTGAGTGTCATCTTGCAATTGATGTCCAACCCATTTTATGCATTTCTGAAATTTAGATTGCACGCTGGGGGATAATTGTTTGAACTTGTTAATAATGACATCAGTTGGTGCGTAAGAGTAAAAACCGTTTGGGGCAATGACGAAAGAAAGTTTTCTGTTTCCGCCGAATTCTGGATGCTTATGGATGCTAACCATCAAATCAGCGCTGGATACCCTCTCACCCTTTGGATGCGTATGGGCGCTGACGGCGCCGGGTATCGAACGAATTGAGCAATTGCCTTTGTTTGGAGAGCAAGTATTCCCAATCAAATAGTTTATATCGTTTAAATTTCCAGAATTGTCAAAATTGAGATCAAAGGACAGTTCTCTGTCGTTGGGCGATAATTTACGCATCAATAAAATATCACTTCCGCTTAGGACGACTCGATTCATTTTATATACGTTAAATATTTTTTTGTAGAAGTTTTAATATTTTTTTAGAAATTAAGATGAATAACATGAAGACTAAAGGAATGAAAACAAAACCAATCAGGCAGAAAAAATGATTCCAGTCTGAAAACTCGAACAACGGCGTAAGGTAGCAGAGCGGCCAGGCTAACTTTCCGCTATCTATGTCAACAAGCTCCTTCGGTCGGCGATTCTGGGTTGCAATCACTGGTTGAATGGCAAACTTTTTAAACAGCGAGTATTGACAAAATCCCTCCTGGCTATAGGGTCTTTTAAACTTATGAGCTGCGACATTCGTAATTACAGACACGTAATGTCTGTTTATTATGTAGGCGTGACCCGTGAATGGAATTGATGACCAAATCAACATGGACGTGCCTCCAAGACTAGAAACCGGAAATGCCGGACCGACGGGAATATGTCCTACGTGCAGGCTAGCCCACGAGTAAGGTTTCCTATCTAACTTTATGATGGCATTTTCAATAATTTGCTTGGCTGCTGGCACAAACTCGCAATCGTCTTCTATGACAAACAAGTGAAAATTTCGCAATTCTTTTTTTCTACAGAAGTGCGATATGGCTCGCAAATGAGCTCTTTCGACTGGCGCATTTTGTAAATCTTCGTGATATCGCGGCGACCCATCTACCTCGTGAGCAACTATTCCAACTTCCTTGCACCTCGCAATCGTTTCCTTCGCAAAAGTATTGTTGCTTGGGTTTGATATGACGCAGGTATATATTTTATTATCAAACTTCATTTCCTCAGCACACTTTGGTTTAACGTAAGAGATATGTCTAGATCACTTAAACGAGCCAGGGGATCGTCTTCATCTTCTACGACTTCGTCGAGATTTACTACATCGTGATCAGATTCAATCGAATCCGACAACTCAGAAGAGTTTTGCGGCGGCGGCGGAGGAGGCGCTGCGGGTTTTGCGAGAACGGAAAGTGGTTTGGGTTGAAAACACGCAGATATCCAATCCCTGTGACAATTTTTACATTTCGTTTCTTCTCGCAAGTAGATGGTCGTAATTTTCCACTCTTCTTGAAAATATATAGTATCGTCGTTTGGAAAGACGGTCCCCCCGCAAAAACATGCAATGATATCACAGGACGTCTTCGCATGTGCATGTTTTTTGAAAAATTCGACCAATTTTTTTTTCTTCTGAGATGTGATTCTGCTAAGTTTTCCAGTCTTCTCTTTTAACCAAATATTTGAATCGGCATGAAACGTGAGCGTAATTTCACTTTTTTTTGTGCATGTTTTCAAGGCAAGAAATACCAGTAGACTCTTGTAGTTTTTTATTCATCACATTTCTAAAATTTACTAAATTTTGATCATCGTACACGATACCCACGCCAATATCATCAGAATTTTCATCTGTAAACACGTTGTCTACGTAGGGTTTATTCTCTTCACCTCCGCCAAATTGCAAACTTGCGCTACTGGCCATTTCAAAAGATAAATAATTTAAGTTGGATGATGTTTTTCCAGGAATTAAACTTTTGACTTTTTCCAAGGTAAAATCATGATTTTTGAAAAATTGCGGAGATGTTATTTTTGATGATTTCATGCGGTATTTTAATTGACATGTAATAATGATTTAGGGCAAATGAACGATCACAATAATATCATAAATTGTATTGACTATGTAAATATTAGTAGCAAAGTATGGTAGAATATACGGCAATGCAATTGGAATTGTTAAACAGATGGAAGCGCGGAGCTGCGCTAATGGCACAGGATCACAGTCGTTCTGCTACAATATCTAAAACAAAACATTACAGGTTAATGGTGCCAGCTATTGTCATCCCTTTAGTCATGGCTCCTTTTGAAGGAATAGCGCACGAATACGAGTGGATTGTTTACGTGAACATTTCTGCTTTCGTAATATCCGGCGTGACGTCTGGCCTTGCCGCCTTTTTTAACTATTCGCAAGAAGAAGCGGCTCATGTGACAGCAGCGTCGGGATACAAAGAATTGATCACAATGGTTGACTCAGAATTTACAAAACCGCATGCGGTCAGAGCGCCCGTTGAGATGTTATTACAAAAATTACAAATGAAGTTGCACTTCATAGAATCCGTTGCGCCGTCGATAGACGTTGCGCCATTAGTTAGCGGCGCTTTGTCATACAGCGAGGACGATGACGCAAGGGTAGCGCACAATATTGATTTAGAAGCCGCCGAGGAACACGTAGAAATGAGGCGAAAAAAGCGTAAAAAGCTTCGCATTCCTAAAACATCCTATGTATCCAGAGGGGTTGCTAACACAGAAGACAATTCAAGTAGTAGTGTAATGAATTTGTGATGTGTTGTCTTTAATTAAACCTTCGTCGATCGTAACCATTTTTTTTTCCTATTTTTTATTAAAATGAAAAACTCCTTTCTGTTTTTCTCATTTTTAAGCATGACTAGGCATGCTGCTGCTTTCTTCAAATGTTATGAAAATCCGGTTGTAAACAAAAATTCATATGTAAAACAGCACGGGGTCTTGGTAAACGACGTGATTACCGGTTTTGGTCCGTGTATTTTAGAAGGAGACGAAATTGAGGTTCATTACACGGGCTACTATTATGCGCCGGGCGCTGTGAATGGCATAAAATTTGACGATTCGACAACTGAAAAAAAAGGATTTATTTTGAAATATGGAACATCTCCATTAATTTTAGGTTGGAACCTAGGTCTGGAAAATATGAGACAAGGTGGCATACGAACGATCATCATACCACCCAATCTCGCATACGGAAGTGAAGTAGTGTCGCGGGGAACATCAACTATACCGGCTAATTCCGAACTCTTATTTGATCTGGAACTGGTCAAGGTCAAAAAAAAAAAAACGTCGGACCTGTCGTCTACGAAATTTTCTTAATTGATTTGAGTTATGACGGCTGGATTTTTATGCCTCTCCAGCAGTTCCCCAATCTTCCACTCCGCCGGCGGCGTTCTGAGTTACGCACTTGAAACCACCAGGAATGACGTGCGTCGATGTGGCATTTTTAGTGGCGTCGTCTGTTTCCCCATCGGCGGCATAAGTCCACTTGACTTCGTCTACGGTTGCCAGGCAATTTCCGCCGGCGTCCTTTGCGCGGTTGCATAGATCAAACATGGCCAAAACTTCCAACTTGTCGTTGTTGTAACTCGGTGGTCTCTCGGAAATTTCCTTGAGGCCGGGCTTGACCTGATCGACCTCATCAACGTCATCATTCGATGCCCATTTTCTTGACATGTTATTTCGTGCCTTTTTCTGTCTCTTGGTTACATGCCGGTCGTCTGTGTCGCTTAATGTTGAAGTACATTTCCCATTATTATAAGTTACTTCGCAATCATTATCAGCATTACACTCCTTGCCCCTTAATTCAAGATCTCCAGCATAGCAATAATGTTTCTGACTAGATCCTACGTTTCTTTTATCTGTATCAACTGTACCCTCGTTGCTATTTCGCCTCCCCATGTCAAAATCTTCGTTAAACATTTCTTCGGTGTCGTTCCTAACTTTTCTATCCAAAGTATCTTTAGATGAATTTGTGTCGGATTTGTCATAATCCTTTTTAGCATCGTACACTAAAGTTCTGTAGCGCGAGTTGAACATAGATAAGTCAGAACAGGTCATTTTTTCGCTCGCATCATATTCATCAAGATTTCCTTTTAAACCAAAAATGGATTTTGGAGTTTTTGACAAATCGTATCTAGCATCATTTGTATTGTTAGAAGAAGAGTTTCCCATGTTTGGTATACATCAATAAAATTTTGATCTTGATTCATTTTTTTTATGAAGATTGCAATTCGCACAAAGAAAATCATACCCTTTGGTGTTATCACTCCTTATTACAAATATGCAATTGCCTTTTATTACCTTGTTGCAATTTGCACATTTCACAACGGCCTTTTCCCCGCTCTTTTCTTTCATTTACTTTTTAATAATAATTTTTTCAAGTAAATTTGTTCAAATTTTTTTGTACGAATACATTTGTTGACGTTTTCAAATAATGTATATTTATAATCGTTTTCTGGTACAAGTTTTAGAATGACTATAAAAAACTTGAGCCATAAATTTTTTAATTTTGTGACACACCTTTTTACTACCTTTTTGTTCTCGTTGTAAATCAGATTGATGTGTTCTGCAGGCACGTATTCAAAAATATTCAAAGATTCCAGTTTATTTACAAATAGACTTGTATTGTTGACGTGACCAATAGATAAACTTTTACACAACTGCTTAGTTTTAGAATGACAGTTTCGCAGGGTGTAATTACAAATATCCTGTCTTGCGTTGGCTATTGCTAACGCTACTTTTTTGATAATTTTTTTTTTTTGAATATCGTGCATAACTTGCGATCTAGTAATAATTGTAATTTGATTTCTAAAAATGACTGCGCTGTGTCTGAATTGTATATATCGCAGAGCAATCTTTACCGGGGATAGCGACGTTTTGTGATCATGAATAAGAATTTTTGCCATATTTTTTATTTCCCTTTCCAATATTTTAGTCGATAACTCGCCTAAAAATTGAGATATAGAATTTGCGGTGTCGGCCAAATTCTCCACCATTTGTTTATACAAGGTAAATTTTCTTTAGTATTATTAACTAAACGAGACCAAAAAAATGAAGCCGGCAGATATATTGAGTTTTGCGGTCATGTTAAGCCCCGCAGCAATAATAAATATCATATCGTTAGAGCATGGATTCCAAAAAGAAATCGAAAAAGGTGGCGGCGAAGATATGGAATTATTTAAAAATTATTTTACGTTAATTTCTAATCTTTCCATAGTTTTGGGGGCTATAGCATCATATTTTGTTGCGAAAAAATGTTCATGTCCGTGTTTCAGTTTGTTCGCGTACATTGCATATAATTTACTTCTGCTATCGGGATTAATATCGTTCTTTTTAGTAGACGCTAAAATCCCGGGGGTTTCTTTAGTGGCATTTGCGACTGTTACTTCAATCATGGTCGCATTCCAATACATGAACAATAACTTTATTTCGGGTGTTCTTTCGCTGCCTTGCGTAGTATACGCGTCATATTTGACGTTTTTTCTCTACTCGAACCTCCTTGTTCCTGAAGAAAAAACAGGAGACAATAACACTTGTTCTTGTGGAATGAACAACATACTGGGCGAAAGCATAATTTAAAGAAATAGCGCTTTCCGGATTGAATAACAGCTCACCATAATATTGCGTAATTTTTTGTATTTTTTTTGTTGTGCCAAAGTAAACACCAAATGAAGAAGAAGTACACAATTATTCTTATTGTCGTTTCTGTAATTTTGATTCTTGCTTTGGCAATCGGTCTCTCTGTCGGTCTTCAAAAAAATGATAAAAATGAAGTAGCCTCTGTGTCAGCCGAAGGCGACGAAGGCGGCGACGACGGAGGCGGCGTGGGGCCGCCGGCGGGGCCGCTGGGCGCGACGACGTGCACGTCTAGCTCAACTCAATTTTGTGTAACTGTTGTAGACAGTAAATTTTACATAGACGGCGCCGCCCCGTCGAATGGGGCGATTACACTAACAAGAGGTGAAACATATACATTTGATCAATCTGATAGCAGTAACTCTGGCCAGCCAAATCTTGATATTTTAGATACAAGTAACTTCGACCCGTTTGTCGGCTATGCACCTTATAATACCAACGGTGAATGTTCTTCTTGCGTAACATTTAACGGAACACCTGGTCAATCAGGTGCTTCTACGGTATTTGCAGTACCAAGCAACAACTCGGTGAACCTTAGATATGGTAGTGGTAGTACTAACATGGGAGCCACCTTTTTAATTGACGACGCGTCTGCCACGATCCCACCCCCACCCTAAGAGTCCAATTGTCGTAAATAAAAATGTCAAAACGGAGAAAAAATATGAGTAAGAATAATTTTTTCCTCCCTTTAAATTTTGTTGGTGTTCTAAGACATGGCTGACTCAGAGAATAGTTGCCACGTGAGAATGCCGTCTAGGTTTATGTCTTGCGCGACTAGCCCGCGTCAACCAACTCAAAATTCGTTTAGTTCCATTCGATCCGAACTGGACGTCATAGAATCTTGCTTGGTGCAACTACAGCAAAAAATCGAAAAAAAAAAAATATGCAGTAGCAAACAGGCATGTCGTCCTCCACAAAAGAAATATTAGCTTCTGTAAAATGGCAAGATTGCAAAACATTTGTGCCGGACGTAACATTTGGAAAAGTTATCAAAGTTTATGACGGCGATTCTATAACTATCGCCACTGTGGCTACGGTGTTCACCAACCTCGTCGACGCTGGAATTTACCGCTTCAGCGTGCGACTTAACGGAATAGACACCCCAGAATTGAGAACAAAGAACGAACGCGAAAAAAAGGCGGCGCGCTTCGTTCAACAAAAATTAGAAGCCAAAGTACTGGGTAAATATGTTAATTTAAAAAATGTAAAATACGAGAAATACGGTCGTTTGCTGTGCGACGTTTTTGTTGACGGCGAAGACGTGTCGATTAATCAATGGCTGCTAAATAACAAATTAGCAGTCCAGTACGATGGCGGAACGAAAAATTCGCCAGAAGATTGGTTAATTTTCATGGACCAGGGTTAGCTATAAACAACGCGTTGTCGTGCGAAACGACGTTGTAACTTCCCACGGGCTGGGTGGGTAACAATTTTAAATTTACTTGCTTAAGGTTAAGTGCCGTACACCCCTCGCTTGATAAAATCCATTTATGGACCAAGTCGTCGTCGTGACTGGCAACATAGTTTTTATTCTTCAAAAATTCTGATTTCGACCACCAGAAGTTTACGCAAAAGTGCGCGCCGAGCGAATAATTACTAAGCAGCGCGCCCGCGACATCGTGGGCTTGCATGTCGAACAACAACTTGATGTGATCTTTCCAGCACTCATTAATTACCAGACGAACCCATTTTTTAGGTATTAAATTTTCAACGTTGTGCATGTAAAAAGCGTAAAAAGACCCGGTTTTGCTATCTTTTTGCAAGATGTTTAGAGTAAAAGACTGGGACGACGTTGTGTCGCGGCTGGTTGCGCGTATCTTTATTTTTGGGTCGAAATTCCAAAGGTCGCTCAAAACGGTAACGTCTTCGCCCAAAACGCAAACTCTTAACTCTTTTATTATTTCAAATACGCGTAATTTCTTCAAGGCTTTGAAAATTTCGTAGACTTCGTCTTTCCATTTTCCCGTGGCGCGAACGTGAAAATATATGTAAATTGATCGTCTAGTTAAAATGTTTTTCACCAAAGAATTTGTTATTTTTGATCTGTTATGCGCATGGAGTTTATTTTTTGACAATTCGATGGTGTTGTCGCTACGAATATTCTTTTTACCGGGGTAGTGTGGGAATTCGTGCGCGTTCCATGCAACTTTTCCCCAGTTCCACAATCTGCATTTTTTTAACCCATGCGACAAACACAACACAATATCTTCCCCGTTAAAGCGTTCTGCAAAATATTTATTTTTAAGTTCGTAAATGCTGAAAGCTCTTTTTATACTGGGCGCGTAGGATAAGAGGCAACTTGTTAAAAGAATGTCTACCTTTTGAGATATTTTCATCAAGGGCGGTGAGCTGCATTTGTACTTAAAAACTTTCTGGTTCTTGTTGTATATTAAATTTCTCCCATCTATACCATGAAACAGATGAGTTTCTGCGCCCGCAGCTTTCACCAGGCCGTTAAGATAATTTTTTTTAATCAAAACGTCATCGTCGGTAATCAAAACGTATGGACTTGTAACATCTACGACAGGGTTAAACCTATTCCTAAGGTCGTTTTTATAAAAATATTTTATCCATTTTCTATTTAAGATGGGAGACGGGGTTATGGGAACGTCGTTTCCTGTTTCAAATTGCACTAGAAATACGTCTTTGACTATCTGATTATCCAAGTAGTAATGTATAATTTTGGTAACATTTGCAACGTCTCTGTTAAAAGTCGGTATGATTACAGTGACCATGTCATCGTCTACGTTTCCAATAGGTACGCTAGGAAACGCTACAAGACGTGACGTAAAAATTGCTACTAAAACCAATAAGAAAAATACGATAGCCGTAGCAGTTACCCCAATTTTCATTTACTATTTAAAAATATTTTTAAAAAAAATTGTTACAACGATCGCACGAGAGAACTGTCAGTTGAATAATTTGAAAAAGCAGACTGGAAGGAATCATTTGAATTTTCCCCTTGCATGAATTTCATATCATAATATTCATTTGGCTCTCCATCACAATAAGACTTCCGACACAACTGCCGCGGATTCATTGACCCCATGTCGACGCCGCAACAGACGCAACGGTTGACACCCGTCCCGGCATCGTTTCGCAATATCCCTTTGATCCTGACGTATAATCTTTTCAATACTGTCCTGTGGTAAGATTTTAGCCACACGTCTATTTTGTCGTCATCCATGTCTTCTAAAGCTATATTGTTCATATTCTTTCTTTCAATTTTGCAAATTTTCCGCCGCCGAGAACTTGCGTGCTGACAGTCTTTTCTAATTTTGAATTTTGTTCTGTCTTTATTTTCTCAAGCAACTTTTGAAATTTTATTTTTTGTTTTGGTTTCTTAATATTTTCCTCCGGATGGAGTTTTATGCCAACTAAATCTTCATGGAGAAAATTGCTTGTCATTTTTAATGTACTTGAGGAAAAAAAATTGCGCGGACCACCGTAAAAAAAAATATCCTTAATTAAATGGCAACCTGTGAATTGTTAAAATATAATCTCACGTACTCGTTATTGAAAAGACAAATGAACAAAGACGAATTGAGAAGCTGCGAGTTTAATCTTATCACGCTAGAAAAATTTGCAGACGATGACATAATCGTCGTATTTAAAAGAACAGGCACAAACCAGGATAGAATCACTTATCTTTGCTTCGAACTAGGCGGGTTGCACGAGTGGCTGCAAACAAAACGTCGCCCAAATAATAATCCGTATTTTGGCCCAGATAATCTTAACTTCTTTAACCTTCCCTCGAGTCCTTTAGATGTCATTTCCAAAAAAGATGCGAGAGATGTTTCTAGAAGAGCATGCATACATTTCAATGATTGTTCAGTCATCTATTAGTCAGATTAATTTAACAGAAATGTGCGAATTTTTTTTCCTACGCTTCCTTCAATTGCCCCCATAACAGAGTGGTAGTTCAATTCTTTTAATTCATCAAAAGACAAAATAAAATCGCAGAATTCCCAACCAAGTCTATGTTTTGAAAATCTAGCCCTTCTTCCGGCGGCAAAATCTGAAATCCTCTCTAAATCTTTCAAAGTAAAAACTTTTTCTTTCGGGTCTTGGCAAATTAAACCGGATACTATGTACAGGGCGGCATACAGCGCAACGATCGGATTTTCAATCTTTTGCGCAAGCATGTGACTCGTTTCAATAATTAAAACCCATTCATTTTTTTTGTAGTGAACAAGCTTTTCTTGTTCTCGATAATCAATTATTAATATCATAAAAAGTTTTCTTATGAGAAGACTAATGTTTCTAGTAGTCGCGCGCATCTTATTCACTCTTATTAAGTTTCTTATAATAATTATAAGCGATCAGAAACGAATCAGCAAGATCGTCAGCTTTTTTGGATTGCGTGATTTGTTGAATATAGGGATTAGATAAGATACAATTTTTCTCAGAATTTTTTAAAATAGATAAGACTGTAGTGACTGCAAGCTTCTTTCTTTTTCCGTATTCCTTCGGCGCCTGCTTACCCAATTTGATGCCGGGACTTACCATGACGATGGCGGCCGCGGGAAAATTTATGAGAAAATACGATTGTATAGAATGCTGGATACATTTCATGGCAGTATTCCCACACGCATTTCTTACTCCGACAGGTTGATTTTCAATCCACACGTGCTCGGCGCCGGAAAATTTTTCATTGAGACTCTGCAGCGCAAATATTACAGCGTCGACTTGGTTTTGAATGCTGGGTTTTTTAGGAAACTTCTTTTTGGTGTCTGTCCACGTGGTGACACAGTCTATTGTCTTCCAAAACAGAATTTTGTACTCTTCTGTCGAATCAAAATTTAAGATGCAAATACTTAAATTCTTCAATCCTACGTCTATTGCGACAACTTTCATATTTTTTTATTGAATAAAATTAAATCTCAATTGTATAATAAACATGAATGACCTTGATGACATTTCCAAAAATATTGTTACGATAGCATTTCAAAATTATGCGAAAGTTCCTAGTTTTTTACTAAGAGTTTGTAATCCCCATGTCTTTACCCCGCTGATTGCAGACGTGCGCCACGACCTATCGCTGCTAAACACATCTATCGACGCCAGCGTGCAAGAAGACCTGGCTGCAATAGTACAAAGATGCTCTTCTCAAGAAAATACCGATCAAAGTTTCTTGTCGGCATTGAAAAATGAATTTGGACTATATCTTGCAAGTGCTCGTCGGAACAGCATTTTGCAACAAGCCCGTCGCGATCAGCTTAATGTCCCGAGGGGAATGGCTGTCCCAAGTCGTCCCATGAGCGATATGCATAAAAAATTAGATCTGCAAATGTCGAGGCCAAATGTGCCAAGAGCTGCCAAAACAAATTATTCTCTGACAGCTGATCGGGGAGTATTAGACAGAAATACCGCTGACCATACCCTAGACGCCGCCAAAACTGTCGTCGACTTCGATAAAAGGCAGGTCTTTGATTTTGACGAGAAGGCTGCTAAGTTAGACGAGATGACAAAAATTATAGGAAAAAAAAGTTTTCATTTGTAATGTCATGCTCTGTCTTTGAAATGCAATATAGCAGTTTTGAGGTTTGAAAACGTAGAATCTGTTGTTCCGGCGGGATGTATTAAGAGACTAGTTGTTGGCCACTTTCTAGACTGTACTTGAATAATGCCAATGTTGGATTTGTTTATTTTTTTGTTCTTTAATAACTTGTCTAAACAACCTTGATCTTTAAATCCATGTAATCCACAACCTTTTTTTCTACACTCTTTGCAAGAATCTGACTTCAACAATTTATTGAACAAATTTGCGACGTAAGGCGTGTTCTGCGCTGCAATATATCCCGAATTTATGGGACTTTTTTTCGTCAACCAACCCCAATGGTTGTGGAATAAAAATTCGTTTCCAAATGTTAATTCTTTGCCTTTTGCTTTGTATAAACTGTTGTGATCAAAACTTAATACTGCGTCGCCATCGACATACACCACATATTTAATATTAGGATCTTTAAACGCTTCTAGAATTGCCCTATATCTCATAAAATGTGGTTTTTCGCCCTGTGTAACATTTTTGTATATTTTAAAATCATACTTATTTTTTTTAGCCCATTTGCGATTGTTTTCGCTAGTCATGTGCCCAATTGCATAATCATTGTCGAACGCTTGAAGTAATAGAACTCCTTGATTCGATATTGATTCATAATTAGATATTTTAAAGCTAGGTCTAGATATGATTGCAAGAGAAATTGAATACAATGCGATTGCAAAGACAATTATACTCAAAATTACGATAGTAATCACGTACTTTTTCTTCATTGTTGTTCTAGGATAATAATTTATTCAATCAGAATTTTATCATCTTTTTGAAAAATGGGAATAATTGCGAGGATAGACACTAGTAGCAATAAAAATCCAGAAGCTAACAACCACGTTTTATTCAAAACTCCAAAACCTGCTAAAATAACGATGATGGAAATTCCGATATGTCCAATTATAGCAATTACGTGAGATGCTTGATAAGTCGCTTTGGATATTGTCGTAATATCTTCGCTCATTTTAAATAAGTAAACATAATTTTTCTCCGACGGCTTAATCGTCATCCAATCTTTCATATGCTTGGGGGTATGAATAACATATATTTTTCTCATCAACTTCGCCATTGTATGGTGCATAAGGGTTATCGCATTTTTGGTAATATTCGTCGCTGTTTCGATTCCCGTCTCTTGGCAATTTTGAATAATTGTTCGTTGCCGTTGCTTCTTGCCCAGGCCATTCTGATTTAAAGTCTTTATA
>MDTG01183037.1_pt1 | contig 17455 bp, 13 predicted proteins | sample 811421 | NCBI WGS metagenome assembly MDTG01 (sample SAMN05326645, study PRJNA326480) | marine metagenome | isolation source: seawater | place: Pacific Ocean: South East | collected 2011
CGCCCGCTCACTCCGCGAACGCGGCATGGACCGCCGCGTCGAGCGCCAGCACGGACAGCGGACGGCGGAACGCGGATGGCCTCGCGACCGAAGGGAGCGAGCGAGCGAGCGCCAGCACGGACGGCGGACCGCGGACCGCGGACGGCCTCGCGACCGAAGGGAGCGAGCGAGCGCCAGCACAGACCGCGGACGGCCTCGCGACCGAAGGGAGCGAGCGAGCGCGTCGAGCGCCGGGCGAGGTGACGAAGCCTTGACGCGCGCGGGGCATGCCCCGTCCAATGGCCCCGTGAGCGCCCCGGTCCTCTCCGGCCGCCTCCCCGAGGACGGTATCGCCTCGCGCCTCGTGGAGATCGAGGCCCGCGGCACCACCGGCGTGCTCCGCTGGAAGGCCGAGAGCGAGGGCGAGGTCGCGCTCGTGCGTGGGCAGATCGCGGACGACCAGGCGGAGCGGCCCGACGGCGAGGATCCGCTCGACCTCCTGCTCGCGGCGCGCCAGGGCACCTTCGAGGTGATCCAGCAGCTCCCGCCCCTGCCGGTCTCGCGCGGGGACGCGCAACACAAGAGCGGCTCGCTCGAGGTGCACGTCCCGGCGGACCTGATGAACTACTGCGAGCAGGCCGGGCTGACGGGGGCGCTCCTGCTCGAGCGCGACGAGCAGCGCGCCGAGCTGGTCTACGACGCGGGCGAGCTGAGCGACATCCGGCTCGGCGGGCTCGAGGAGCTGCACGAGGTCTTCTCCTGGGAGGAGGGGGTCTTCGAGATCGCCGCCTACGTGGACGCGCCGGACGTGACGGCGGACCTCGACCTCGACATCGAGGTGGTCGAGGAGGCGCCGCCGACGAAGGCCGCGAAGGACGGCGGGAAGGTCGCCGGGCGGGAGCCGACCGGGCAGCTGCTGCGCGTGGTCGAGGTGACGCTCGCGGAGATCTTGAAGGAGCGCGAGGAGCGGCGTCCGGCGACGCGCACCAGCCCCCCGCGGCCGCCCATGCCGGCGCCGAAGAAGCACGACACGCTGCCGCCGCCGAGCGCGAAGCCGGAGAAGCGCAAGGACCAGACCGTGCGCGTGATCTACCTGGGCGACACCGGCGCCCACCCGGCCGTGACGCGGAGCGAGGCCGCCGGGAAGGCGGTGAAGCCGCCGAAGGGCAGCGCGTCGAAGAAGACATCGAGCACGAAGCCGACCCTGGAAGAGGCCGCCTCGAAGAGGGCGGCGAAAGCGAGAAGCCGAGCGATGAGCGAGACCGCCGCCGAGACGAAGCCGGCCGCCGCCGAGGAGAAGAAGGAGCTCCCGACGATGGTCTGGGTCCTCTTCACGCTGCTGATCGTGCTGTCGGCGCTGGTGCTGATCGGTCAGCTCCCGCCGATGGAGTAGCGGCGAAGACCCGTGCCCCTGCCCGTGCCCATGCCCCTGCCCGCGGCACGAGGCGGGGAGCAGGTCCGAGCGAAGACCCCGGCCGCCCCCGGATGGCGCGCCTCGGGTGCGCGAGCCGAGCTCCAGCCGGACGCGCCCGGCTCGAATTCGTGGGCAGGAGTATTAGGCTTCGCCGCGTGACGCGCGCTTGGACCGGGGCCCTCGTGGCGGCCTGCCTGTGGGCGCTCGCGCCGAGCCCGAGCGCCGGGCAGCCACCGAGCGCGCCGGGCGCGGAGGACGGCGCGGAGGACGGCGGCGCGGCCGTGGACGAGGCCCCCGGGAACGACGCGCCCGGTCGCAGGACGCCCGGTGGTGACGCGACCGGTGACGACGCGCCCAGTGGTGACGCGACCGGTGACGACGCACCCAGCGACGACACGCCCAGCGCGACGGAGGGCGACGCGGACGCGAGCCCGGACGCGGACGACGCCGACCCGAGCGGGCCGGGCGACATCGCAGCCGACGACACGGGCTCCAGCGACACGGGCTCCAGCGACACCGACTCCGGCGACACGGGCTCCGACGACACCGACTCCGGCGACACCGGCCCCACGCAGGACGACGCCGGCGCCCCCGCCGACCCCGACCTCGCGGCCTTCGACGACGGCGACCTCGGCGAGCCCGGCGAGCTGGACGACTTCGACGACGTCCCGACCGGCCCCACCGGCTCCGAGCTCCGCGTCCGCTACTTCCTCGAGCGCGTCGAGATCCGCGGCAACGAGCGCACCCGCGGCCGCGTCATCCGCTCCTACGTCCCCTTCGAGCCCGGCGAGGTCCTCGACCCCGAGGACGAAGACCTCGAGGCCATCCGCTGGCGCCTCCGCGGCACGGGCTGGTTCGACCGCGTGCGCCTCCGCCTCGAGCCCGGCGCCCGCCGCGGCTGGGTCGTCCTCGTCATCACCGTCGAGGAGCGCAACACCATCGTCCTCAGCGGCCTCACCTTCGGCATCAGCGAGGGCCTGAACAACTCCGAGGACACCTCCACGGACGTCGTCCCCTACGTCGGCGCCACCCTCACGGAGACCAACCTCTTCGGCTCCGGCGCCCGCCTCTCTCTCGGCGCCCTCGGCTCCCCGCGCGCCTGGGGCTTCGAGCTCGACTTCGAGCACCCGCGCCTGCTCCCGCGCGACTACTCGCTCCGCGTGCGCCCCTTCTACCACCGGGCCCGCCAGTACTTCGGCAACGACCCGCTCATCAGCCAGGAGTGCCCGGACGACGTCGAGGGCTGCGCCGAGGAGCTCGAGGCCCGCAACGCCGTCGTCTTCTACCAGCGCGGCGGTCTCCTCCTCGGCACGGGCCACGACCTCGGCGCCGTCACCCGCCTCACGCTCGCCTGGCAGGGCGAGGTCATCCACCTCCGCTCGCGCCCCGAGGCCGCCAGCGAGAGCCGCGGCGGCCTCGCCCCCTCGCCCATCGACTTCACGCTCCACGACCGCGTCAGCTACCTCAGCTCCATCCAGGTCGGCCTGAGCTTCGACAAGCGCGACGACCCGGCCATGACCACGCGCGGCGTCCTCGCCCGCTTCGGCGCGGACCTCTCGCACAACCTGCTCGGCAGCGACTACGACTTCGTCCGCTTCCAGCTCCTCTTCCGGGCCTGGCAGCCGCTCCCCTGGGGCCACACGCTCCGCTTCAACCTCTTCGCGGGCGCCGTCTTCGGCGAGGCGCCCTTCTTCTACCAGTTCCAGATCGCCGACCTCACGGACCTCATCCCCGGCCGCATGCTCGACATGCAGCTCGACCGGCGCGCCGCCCCGGACCTGCTCGGCACGGCCATCTCCGTGATGCGGACGGAGGAGCTCGCGGGCCGCCTCGACCTCCAGTACGAGCTGCCCCTCTACCGGAGCCGGAGCGGCATCCGCGCGGTCAACGGCTACCTCAACGTCGGCGTCCTCTTCCTCGCCGATCCGCGCGACCTCGAGGTCGCCCTCCCCGCCTACCGCGGCGCCTCCCGCGCACCCCTCGACCTCACCTTCGACATCGGCCTGCGCATGGACACGCGCGTCGGCGTCTTCCAGTTCGGCTTCTCGACCGTGTTGGGGCTCGTCACCCTATGAGCCCCGCGCGTCGCCGCCGGAGCGCTCTCTTCGCCCTGGCCCTGCTCCTGCCGAGCGCCCTGGCCGTCGCCCAGCACGGCCTGCCGCGGCGGCAGATCGGCCTCGAGTGGCGCGACGGCGTGCCGCGCGTGCACTTCCACGTGCGCGACCTCGCCGCCGACCCGGCCGTCCGCCGCTCGCTCACCTCGGGCATCGCCCGGAAGATGACGGTCACGGCCCAGGCCTTCCGCACCGGCTCGAACCGGCCCATCGCGACCGCCCAGCTCCGCTGCACGGTCACCTACGACCTCTTCGCGCGGAGCTTCCTGGTGCGCCGCGGGCGCCGGACGCTGACCGCCGCCGACATCGACGAGGTGCTCGAGAGCTGCCTGGTCTTCCCGCGGGTCCCCATCGGCGAGGCCGCGAGCTACCGGCCCCACGCCGGGCGGCCGATCTTCTTCGCCGTCCGCGCCGAGTTCAACCCGATCGACCGGCGCCGCTGCCGCCAGCTCCTCCGCTCTTCGGGGAGCGGCGACCAGGACCCGATCGGCCCGATCGTCATCAACATCGTGCGCCGCGAGATCTGCGAGGCGGAGCGCGTCGTGGAGTTCCGCACGGCGACCACCGTCGTGCCGGGGGCCCCATGAGGCGGCTCTCGCGCTTCGAGCAGAAGATCCTCGTGGCGATGGGCCTGGTGGCGCTGGCGCCCCTCGCCGGCGCGATCGTGCTCGGTCGCTCGGCCGTGCGCGACGCCTACCACACGGGCGTGAACGAGCGCATCCACGCGCAGCTCGAGGGCTCGGTCGACCTCTACCAGGTGCACCTCGAGACGCTCCGCGAGGACGCCGAGCGGACGACGGACGCGATCGCCTACCACCACGCGCTCCACGACGCGCTCGACGCCGCTGACCGGCGCGCCGTCGACGCCCACCTCGGCGCGATGCTCGAGCGCTTCCCGCACGTCGCGCGGGTGAGCGTGCGGCAGGGCGAGGAGGTGCTCGCCGAGCGGGCGCCGGACGGCATGGACGGCGAGCGCCGGCCGGTGACGCTGCGGCGCATGCTGCCGGCGGAGACGCTCGCGACGCCCGAGGGCGAGCGGGAGCGGCCCGAGACCGAGGTGGAGGTCGTCGCGACGGCGCCGCAGGCGGTCTTCGATCGCTTCCAGACGGCGGGCGAGGAGGCCGAGCTCTACGCGCGGCTCCTCGAGCAGTCCGAGTTCGTCTCGGGCACCTACGTGGGCGTCTTCCTCGGGCTCCTCGGCGCGCTGATCGTCGTGGCCCTCGGCCTCGGCGTGCTCCTCTCGCGGCGCGTGACGGCGCGGGTGACCTCGCTCGCGCGGGCCGTGCGGCGGGTGGGCGCCGGCGACCTCACGGTGACCGTGCCCCTCGGGGGGCGGGACGAGGTGCACGAGCTGACCGAGGCCTTCAACGCGATGGTGCGCGATCTGCGCGCCTCGCGCGCGCGCATCGAGTACCTGCAGCGCATCGGCGCCTGGCAGGAGTTCGCGCGGCGCCTCGCCCACGAGATCAAGAACCCGCTCACGCCGATCCAGCTCGCCGCCCAGGAGATGCACCGGAGCTACCAGGGCGACGACCCGCGCTACCAGCGCAAGCTCGAAGACGCTTGCGCGATCATCGAGGAGGAGGTCGCGACGCTGCGACGGCTCGTCGGCGAGTTCAGCGGCTTCGCGAAGCTGCCCCGGGCGGATCTGGAGGCGGCGGATCTGCGCGACTTCCTCGGCGACGTGGAGCGCACGGTGCCGGCGATCCTCGAGGACGTCTACGAGGACGAGGAGGCGCCGGCCGTCGAGTTCCTGGTGGCCGACCGGGAGATGCCCGTGCGCATCGACGCGATGATGCTCAAGCGCTGCGTCGACAACCTCCTCCGGAACGCGCTCCAGGCGCTCCGCGGGCGCGAGGGCGGGCACGTGCGGCTGCGGGCGCTGCGCGAGGGCGAGGAGGTGCTGCTGCGCATCGAGGACGACGGGCCCGGCGTGGCGGCGAAGGATCGGGAGCGGCTCTTCGACCCGTACTTCACGACGAAGAGCGACGGCACCGGGCTGGGCCTGGCGATCGTGAAGAAGGTGGTGCTGGAGCACGGGGGCGAGATCACGTATGCGGACTCGGAGCTCGGCGGCGCATGCTTCGAGGTGCGGCTCCCGCTCGGCGGGCGTCCGAGCGCGCGGCCGCCGAAGAAGAGCGAGACGTAGGCGGGACGTGAAGCGGGACCGGCGGGACGGGCGAGACGTGACGAGCGAGCGCGACATGGGGGCGGATCTGAAGCGGGTGCTTCCCTGGCTGGGCGGCGTGCTCGCGATCGCCGCGCTGGCGGCGCTGGGGCTCGTGCCGAAGCAGTGCGGGCTCGGGCGCGCGGCGCCGGCCTTCGAGGAGGCGATCGTCGCCGGCGAGGGGGTGGGCGATCGGGTGTCGCTCGAGGCGCTCCGCGGGAAGGTCGTGCTGCTCGACTTCTGGGCGAGCTGGTGTCCGCCCTGCCGGGAGAGCGTGCCGATCCTCAACCGGCTGCAGGCGCGCTACCCGGAGGGCGACGTGTTGCTCTACGGGGTGAACGTGGAGCAGGAGCCGGCGGGCTTCGTCGAGCGGGCGCACGGGGCGCTGGGGATCGCGTTCCCGACGCTGCACGACCCGCACGGAGAGCTGCAGCGCGCGTACGACGTGCAGAGCTACCCGACGCTCTTCGTGATCGGGAAGGACGGCACGGTCCGCGACGTGGAGATCGGCGTGGCGGACGAGGCGGCGCTGGGGGAGTTGGTCGCGGAGCTGACGGCGGAGCAGTCGCCGTAGGCGACGGCGGCGGCCGGGCTCGTGCCCGCAGGGCGTAGGGGGATGAGCGGGATCGCGCTCGGATCGAGGCGCGGGCACGGGTTCTGGCTCGGGGACCGGCGGGCTGCTCCCCGGGCTCTTCAGCCTGCGGGCAGGGGCACGGGCACGGGCATGGGCACGGGGCCTTCGGCACGGGCCTTCGGCTCGGGCTTTGCCCTCGCCGAGAGGTGCTCAGGCTTCCACGCCGTTCTCTTCCAGGAACGCGATCGTGCTCTCGATGGAGGCGCCGAGGGCGTTGTGGATCAGGCCGGCGACCTTGTCGTCGTTCTGCTTCAGCGCGTCGTAGTAGCGCTGGCGCTGCGTCGCCGGGAGGATGACGGGCGGGTAGCCCTGGCGGAGGAGCAGCAGGTTCATGACCAGCCGCGCGACCTTTCCGCTCTGCCGCGGGAAGGGGTAGATGTGCAGCAGCTGATAGTGGGCCTTGGCCGCGAGGCGCACGGCGTGGGTGGAGCGCTTGGTGTCCGGCGCGTTCACCCACTGCACGAGCTGGCGCATGCGGTAGCTGATCTTCTCCGGCGGCGCGATCTCGTGGAAGTAGAGCCGGTGGAGCGGCATGTCCTTCCGGTAGGTCGGCTGCGCGCGGCCCTCGAGCTCCTCGGGGGCGAGCTGGGCGTAGATCTTCTTGATCACGTCCAGGGTCAGGGAGAAGCGCTTCTTCTCCGCCAGCTCGCGGATCATGTCGATCGCGGCCTGGTGGTTCCGGATCTCGTCGTAGGCCGGCAGCAGGGACGAGTCGCTGACGGCGCCGTCGATGATCGCGGCCTTCAGCTCCTCCTCGGAGTAGACGACGCCCTCGAGCGCGCTGTCGTGGTAGATCCACGACATGTCCAGCGTGATCCGGAACTGATCCAAGATCTCTTGGGGGGCGGCCTTCTGGAGCTCGTGGAGGCGCGCGACCCGGGACTCGAGGCTGGCGCCCTGAAGCTGCTGAACCAAGCGATTCCTCCTGCTGACTGACTGCGGCGGCGCCGTGAGAGGTGCGCGAAGCCGACCCGCGAGAGGGCGCCGCAGGGGGTCGGCCGAGACCGGGGGCCGTGCGCAGGCCCCCCCGGTCGGGGGCGCGGAGGATACCAGCACGGCCCGGACGGATCAACACCGAACCGCCCTGTGGACAACCCTGTGGATTCGTGGGGGAAACACGGCCCTCGCCCCTGCCCTCGCCCCTGCCGCGTACCGTGAACGGGGAGGGTCGTCGCTCTGGTGAAGAGTTGGAGGTCCAGCTTCGGACTGACGGGGAGCTGGAGGACCCGTGCCCGTGCCCGTGCCCTTGCCCGTGCCCTTGCCCGTGCCCGCCGGGTCGACGAGGGAGAAGGGGCGAGAGCGCGGGGTTCGCGAGGGGCTTCCGTGGGGTTGGCTCGGGCTCTGGAAGGGTGCGGGCACGGGTCTTCCCGGGCCAGGTTGGCCTCGGGCTCCGGCTCGGTCCCTCTTCGGCCTGCGGGCACGGGCAAGGGCAAGGGCACGGGCACGGGTTCCCAACGCCCCTCCTGGTGCGGTCGGCGCTTCCCTCAGCTCTTGCCGTCGAGCGCTTTGCCCTGTCGCTCGAGCTCCTCGCGCACCTCCGCCCAGCCCTCGAGGGCGTCGTACTGCGCCTTCTCGTAGCGGTCGCGGAGCGTGCGCGCGCTCTCGCCGGGGCGCTGCCGGGCCACCCAGGACTCGAAGCCCTTGCCGTGGTGGTAGTAGGCCGCGAGCCCATAGACGGCGACGAGCTCGCCGCACTTCGCGCAGCCGACGAAGACCGTCTGCGGGTCGCCCTCCCGGCGCCGGAGCACGTTGTGCAGTTCGGTCGAGCCGCAGGCCTGGCAGCGCTGTCGATGGACTTCCATGGGTTCTCCGCGGCGCGAGGGGTGGCGAAGAGGTCGAAGGCGCGCCTCAGCCGATGCCGAAGAGGCGCCACCACACGAGGCCCAGCGTACACGTGAGCGCGAGGCCGACGAGGGAGATCACGAGGCCCGTCTTCACCATGTCCGCCGTGCGCACGGCGCCGGAGGCGAAGGCCATGGCGTTCGGCGGCGTGCTGACGGGGAGCGCCATCACCGTCGAGCAGGCGAAGGCGACGACGAGCAGCAGCGGCTCGACGGCGGCGCCCTCGAGGCCGACGACGACGGGCACGAGGAGGTTGGCCGTGGCCGTGTTGCTCATGAGGCTGGTGAGCACGGCGGCGACGGCGGCGAAGGCGGCGGCGAGGGCGAAGGGGCCGAGCTCGCCGGCGGGGACCAGGCCGACGATGGCCTGCCCGAGGCCGCTCCGATCGACGGCGACGCCGAGGCTGAGGCCGCCGCCGGCGAGGACGAGCACGTCCCAGGGGAGCGCGCGGAAGTCGCTCTGATCGAGGAGCCCGAAGCCGAAGAAGACGACCACCGGGAGGAGCGCGACCGTGCCGGTGGCGAAGGGGTGGAGGCCGTCGAGGAGCCAGGCGAGGACCGTGAGCGCGCCGATGGCGACGACGAGGCGCGAGCGGCGCGTCCAGGGCTGGGGCGGCGTGTCCGGGAGGGTGATCGCCTCGACGCGCGTGCGGAAGGCGGCGCGGAGGACGAAGTAGGCGAAGAAGAGGAGGACGAGGAAGAGCGGGAAGGCGAGGCCGAGCCAGGTGGCGAAGCTCGGGGCGACGCCGAGCTGCTTCATCTGATCGAGGACGATGGCGTTCGGCGGGGTGCCGATGGGCGTGCCGAGGCCGCCGAGGTTGGCGGCGAAGGCGATGCCGAGGACGAGGCCGACGCGGAGCGGGTCGTCCTTCGGGACGTCGGCGAGCATGGGGACGGCGAGGCCGAGCATCATGGCGGCGGTGGCCGTGTTGCTCATCCACATGGAGAGGAGCGCGGTGACGAGCATGACCGCGAGGAGGAGGCGACCCGGGGAGCCGCCGGAGCGGCGCAGGACCCAGCGGGCGAGACGCTCGTCGACGAGGAACTTCCGGAAGGCGGCGGAGAGGACGAAGCCGCCGAGGAAGAGGAGGACGACGTTGGAGAAGAAGGGGGCGAGGAAGAGGCCGTCGGGGTGGTCGGCGCCGGCGTCGCGAAAGCTGGTCTGCAGCCACGTCAGCTCGAGGAAGAGGATGAGGAGGCTGGTGGCGAAGAGGGGGATGGCCTCGGTGATCCAGAGGGTCGCGGCGACGACGAGGATCACGAGGGTGACGGCGGCCGGGTCCGGGAGGCCGGTGAAGCCGGCGAGGTCGCCGGTGAAGGCGGCGAGGACGAGGGCGCCGAGGGCGAGGACGACGGAGCCGCGGGCGAGGGCGCGGCGGCGGAGCACGCGGCGGCGGAGCGCGCGGAGCTTCGCGAGGGCGGCGGCGGCGGGCGTCGGCTCGGCCACGGGCCGGAGGGTGCCGGGGCGCGGAAAGGGGAGCAACGGGAAGCGCCCAACGAGCCCCACGAGGCGGGAAGTCCCCGTGCCCGTGCCCGTGCCCGTGCCCGCCCACTCGGTCGAACGTGCTCTGGCCCGTGCTCGATGCGTCGGAAGAGGCTCCCGAGACGAAGAGCTCGCCGGTCGGGTGCCTCTTCGAGCACGAGCACGTGCACCTACGACCACGAGCACGAACGTGCACGGACACGAGCACGACTCGTCGGAAGAGACGCCGGCGACCAAGAGCTCGCCGTCGAGCGCCCCCCTCGGCCATCCCGCGCTTCCTCCGCGAACGCGCCATGGGCCGCGGACCCGCGCGCCCGCAGAACGCGGACGGCGGAGAGCGGAAGGCTTCCCGACCGAAGGGAGGGGATCGCTCCGCGCCCGCCGAGACGGGCGGAGCGCACTCGTGCGTGCTCGGTGGCCTACCGCCCGCTACTCGCTGACGAGCAGCTCGAAGAGCAGGTAGCCCGCGCCGAGGAAGACCAGGTCGAAGGCGGCGAGCAGGCGGATCCAGTCCATCACCTGCGCGAGGGGCGCGCCGCCGAGGAGCTCGCGCGTGGCGACGACGCCGCCGAGGAGCGCGGGCGTGATCAGCGGGAAGACGACGATGCTGAGCATCAGGTCCCGCGCCCGACCACGCACGCTGAGCGCGCCGAAGAGGGTGCCGGCGCTGACGAAGCCGAAGGTCCCGAGCGCGAGCAGGAGCGCGACCGGCGGGAGGAGCGCGAGGTCGAGGTGGAAGAAGATCCCCACCAGGGGCACGAGCGCCAGCTCGACGACGGTCAGGAAGAGGAGGTTCCCGAGGGTCTTGCCGAAGAAGATGCTCGCGCGCGGCAGCGGGCTCAGCAGCAGGCCGCGCATGGCGTCGTGCTCGCGCTCGCGGGCCCAGCTCCGGGAGACCGCGACGAGCCCGGCGAAGGCGATCGCGACCCAGAGCACGCCCGGCGCGACCTGCGCGGCGAGGCGGCGGTCGAGGTAGAAGGCGAGCGAGGCGAGGATGACGACGATGGCCGCGAAGAAGGTGGTCGTCGTCGTGATCTCCTTGGTGCGGAGCTCGATGCGGAGGTCCTTGCGGGCGACCAGCCAGGCGCCGCGGAGCAGGCCCATCACGCCGCCTCCCCGTCCTTCTGCACGCGCCCCCGGCGCAGGCGCAGGCGCGCGTCGGCGACCTGGTCGGCGAGCTCGCGGTCGTGGGTGATGAGCGCGACGATGGCGCCGCGGGCGCGCTCCTCCTTCACGACCTCGACGAGGCGCGCGACGCCGGCCACGTCGAGGCCCGTCGAGGGCTCGTCGAGGAGCAGGAGGTCCGGCTCGGCGACGAGGGCGCGGGCGAGGGCGACGCGCTGGAGCTGCCCGCGCGAGTAGGTGCGGACCGGGCGCTCGCCGAAGGGGCCGATGTCGAAGCGCTCGCGGAGCTCCTTCACGCGCGCCGCGGGGTGCGGCAGGCCGTGGAGCTCGGCGTAGAACTGGAGGTTCTCGGCGCCGTCGAGGTCCGGGTAGAGCATGGAGGCGTGGGTGAGCACGCCGACGTGCCGCCGGATGCGGCGCGCCTGCTTGGGGGCGCGGAGCTCACCGAAGCGGAGCTCGCCATCCGTCGGCTGGGCGAGGAGCGCGAGGAGGTGGAGCAGCGTGCTCTTGCCCGAGCCGTTCGGCCCCTCGACGACCGTCACGCGCCCCGCCTCGAGCGTGAGGTCGACGCCCGCGAGCGCCCGCGTGCGCCCGTAGAGCTTCACCAGGCCGCGAGCGCGGACCGTGTCGAAGGCGCGAGACACGGCGGGAGGTTAGCCCAGCCCGCGCGGCGAGCGAGACAAAGTCGGTGGGCGCGGCGCGCGGACGCCGCCGCCCGGGCGCCTATCCGCGCGGGCCGGACGGCCTCCTGCCACCTCTCGGTGCACGCTCGCCCAGACGAGCCGCGTTCGGGTCGGCGGCGGACCGCGGCGGCGAGCGCTCCTCCGTCCGCCGCCGCACGGCGGCTCAGCGATTCGCCCAGGCGAGGAGCGCGTCGAGGGCGCTCGGGCCGACCCAGGGCACGGCGTCGAGCTCCTCGAGCGTCGCGAAGGGGCGCTGCTCGACGATGCCGCGGGCGGCGCGCACGTCGAGGCCGACGTGGACGTCGAGCACCTCGAAGCTCGCCGTGTTGGCGACCTCGAGGATCCGCGCCTCGTCGGTGCCCGGCGTCGGCGTGGGCTCGGGGGTCGGCGGCGTGCCCCCGCCGGTGGCCCAGACGCGCAGCGCCTCGAGGGCGCTCGGGCCGACCCAGGGCACGGCGTCGAGCGCCTCGAGCGTCGCGAAGGGGCGGCCGGCGACGATGCCCTCGGCGGCGCGCCGGTCGAGGCCGACCTCCAGGTCGAGCACCTCGAAGCGCGCCGTGTTGGCGACCTCGAGGATCAGCGCCTCCTCGCTCGGCGCGTTCGCGAAGGCGTGGAGCTGGGCGAGGGCGGCCGGGCCGACCCAGGGCACGGCGTCGAGGGCGGCGAAGTCCGCGAGGGGGCGCTCGGCGACGATGTTCGCGGCCGCCCGCGCGTCCAGGCCGACCTCGTCGTCGAGGGTCTCGAGGGAGGCCTCGTTCGCGAAGGCGACCAGGCGGCCGAGATCGTCGACCACGACGCCGGCGAACGCGGGGCCCGTGTAGGCGACCTCCAGGCTCGCGGCGGCCGGGCCGGCGTGGCTCCGCACGGCGACGAAGGCGAGCTCCGCGCCCGGGGGCACGTCGAGGTGGCAATCCTCGTCGCCGCCGTCGGCGAGCGGACGGCAGTCCCAGGCGCCGTCCTCGGCGGGCACGGCGTCGAAGCGCACGTAGAGGTCGGCGTCACCGAGCACGCCGCGCGTCGTCGCGACGAAGCTCGTCTCGGGCATCACCGCGAAGGGGCCGATGACCCGCGCCTCGCCCTCGGCGACGAAGACCCGGTGGGAGGAGCCGACGGCTGGCGGGGCCGGCGGGGGCTCCTCGTCCGGCGCGCCGTAGAGCGCGGCCGCGCCGCCGCGGTCGTCGTCCGTGAGCTCGAGGGACCAGTCGCCGGTGCCGTTGCAGTGCGGGTAGTGCATGACCGACGCGCGGTCGTAGCCCGTGAGCGCGCGCCAGCTCGCGTCCTCGTAGCAGCGCCCGCTCTCCGGGCGCGTGTGCTCGTGGCGGAAGCCGAGCGCGTGGCCGAGCTCGTGGCGGAGGATGCCCGTGAGGGTCAGGCCTGGCGTGGTCGTCGTGAAGCTGCTCGCGTCGACGAGCACGTTGCGGGTGGCGCGCGACTGGTGCGGGAAGAAGGCGCGCGCGAGGTAGCGCTGGCCGCTCACGGCGCGCACGTCGAAGAGCACGCGCTCGTTCGACGCGGTGCAGCGCGCGTCCTCCTCCTCGAGGTGCACGAAGTCGACGTCGGCGGCCTCCTCCCAGGCGCCTGCGGCGGCCTCCATGGCGGCGACGACCTCGGCGTAGCGGCTGCCGAAGCCCGTGCTCACGCAATAGGTCAGCGCGTGGGCCTGCTCGGCGCTCCAGCGCGCGTCCGCGCCGCCCGCCTGGTGCACGATGAGCGCGTCGCCGCCGCCGTGGCGCGCCGCCCAGAGCTCGCGGAGGAGCCGCTCGTTCGGCACGGGCACGTCGCCGTCGACGATCCACACGCCGCCCTCGAAGGGCTCGCGCCAGGCCTCGGCGCGGAAGGCATCCCAGGAGAGACCCTCGCGATGGGCCACGTCGTCGTCGGTCGGTGGAGCGGGCTGGGCGGCGCAGGCGCAGGTCAGCGCCACGACCCCGGCGAGGCGGGTGAGCGTCTTCATCGGTCGTCCCTTCGCCCGGCGCGCACCCGGCGCTGTTCGAGAGGGCGCCGGGGGCCGAGCGGAGAGAGCCTACGAGCCGGCCGCCGAGACCTTCCCTGGGGGGCCCCGCTCTGGATCCGGGTGGGAGCGCGAGAGCCACTCCGCCCGGGCGAAGCGCCGGCCGGACGCCGAGACGCGCGCGCCGCGGCGAGCGATGGAGCCCGCCGCGAGGCATGCCGGCCCGCGAGGCTCTTCGCTCGCCGCGAAGCACGCCGTCTGCGAGCCGCTCCGCGAGGCTCATCGCTCGCAGCGAAGCACGCCGTCCGGGAGCCTCACCGCTCCGCGAGGCTCATCGCTCGCCGCGAAGCACGCCGTCCGGGAGCCTCACCGCTCCGCGAGGCTCCCCGCTTCCGGGAGCGGGCCCCGCGGAGCGCCGCCGCTCAGCGGATCACGCCGCCGCGCGAGGTCTCGCCGCCGAAGTTCGCCGCCTGCGGCACGCCGACCCACTCCAGGATGTCTCGGTTCACGTCCGTCACCTGCCGCTCGAGGGCGCGCTGGCCCGTCGGCCCGGCGTTCATCGCGATCACCGGCACGTCGTTGTGGTCGTGGGTCGGCCGCTCGTGCGGCGAGTAGACGATCAGCGTGTCGTCGAGGATCCCGAAGTCCTCCAGCTCGCGGACCAGGTGCGCGAACATCTGGATCTGGAAGGCCGAGAGCGCGTCCAGGGAGGCGAGCTCCTCGCCGTTCGGCGGCCGCGAGAACCCGCCCGGGTGCGTGTACTCGTGGTAGCCGGGCACGCCGGGCTGGCCGTGGCCGCTGAAGTTGTAGTTCAGCGTGACGGCGCTCGTGTAGTTCGCCTTCAGCGCGAGCGCCGCGGTGAAGTTCATCTCCCGGACCTGCGGATCGAAGGCCTCGGGGACGCGCCCGTCGCGCGCGTAGTCGTGGCCGAGCTTCGACATGCGCAGGGGCATGCAGGTCGTCGCCCCGGCGCCCTCGAGCTCACGCAGGTTGTCCTGCCGGAGCGCGTCGAACTGCGCCTCGAGCATCTCCACCTGCCCGGCGACCTCGCTGCTCGTGCCGCGGCGCGAGCGCCCCAGATCGGCGAGCACCATCTCGAGGATCCGGTTCTCGCGCCGGAGCCCCGCCTCGTCCACGGGCGGCCCCTCGACCTCCGTGCAGCCGCCGGCGAAGTCGACCGCCGCGCGCTGGACCGCGCCGTAGTCGTACTCCGGGCGCAGGTACTGGACCCGGCTCGCGAAGGTGACGGTCTCGAAGGTCGTGTGCAGATCGGAGACCGAGTAGGGGTAGGCGCCGAGGATCAGCCCCGGCACGCGGGACCCCTGGGCGGCCTGCAGGTGCTCGCCGACGACGCGGTCCACGGACTTCCCGTCGAAGGCCCCGCCGCCGTAGTTCTGCATCGTGCGGTTCGTCGGAGTGCAGCTCGTGGCGAAGCGGATCTGCTTGCCGTTGTGGTACTCGCTCCCGTCGCCGCTCGCGTTCAGGCCGGTGACCGTGAGCAGGCGGCTCGACCAGGGCGCGAGCGGCGCGAGGTCGGCGCCGACGTGGGTGCGGCCCTTGTCGCGGAGGTCGAAGCAGCTGCGGATGAGCACCAGGCGCTTCGAGCTCTGGGCCGCCGCCTTCCGGGCGAGGGGCTCCGGGAGGTGACGCAGGGCGGGGGCCACGGCGCAGGCGGCGCCGGCCAGGCCGAGGGACTTCAGCAGGTTGCGGCGCTTCATCGGTCGGTCTCCTCTCCTTCGAACGCGAGCAAGGCCATCTCGACGACGACCTCCTTGGCGGGGACGCCGTGGAACGCGCCGGCCGCGCCGGACTGGAGGCGCTGGCGCGCGTCCACGGGATCGCCGCCCGAGAAGTAGCTGTGCACCTGGGCGGCGAAGCAGGTGTGCAGCTCGTCGGTCGCCCCGAGCTGGGCGACGAAGTCGACCGAGCTCTCGTAGTCGAGCTCGCCGACGCTCCCCCGCGCGACGACCGGGTCGCCCGTGTAGTAGGTCTCCATGGTCTCGCCGAGCGGGCCGATCTCCTCGAGCGCGAGGCCGTGGTGATCGAACTGCTCGTGGCAGCTCGCGCAGGTCGGGTTCTCGCGGAGCCAGGCCATGCGCTCGGGCGGCGAGAGCCCCTCCGGCACCTCCTCGAGGACGCGGTCGATCTCGCTCTGCACCTCGCTCGAGGGGAACTGGATGGAGCGGCAGAGGAGCCGGTTGACGATGTAGGCGCCGCGGCGGATCGGGTTCGGGAAGCCCGTCTCCTCGTCGGTGAACATCACGGTCATGGCCGCGGTGCCGAAGAGCGTCCGGGTGGCCTCCGCGGGCGTCCACTCGGCCGTGCCCGTGTCGACGCCGTAGAGGTCGGCGAGCTGGCCGTTCACGACGTTCCGCTCCAGGGCGAAGAGGCGCGTCACCGGCTGGTCCCCGTCCTCGACGAGCGACGCGAAGATGAGCGCCGGCTCGGTCATGACGGTGCGCATGGAGCCCTCGTGGAAGGGCGTGCCCTCCTCGTAGAGCGAGGCCATGCCGAGCCACTGCGGCAGGAAGAGCACGGCGAAGCGGTCCGGGTAGGACTCGAGGAGCCGGCGGACGTGCGGCTCCCAGTCGGCGTCCGCGTCGTCGAGCTCGCCGGCCTCGAGGGCCTCCATGAGGGCGTCGTCCGGGTAGCTGCCGCGGAGCGCCAGGGCGAGCAGGTGCGCGCGCTTGCGGGCCCGGTCGCGATCGGTGGCGGGGCTCGGCGGGAAGACCTCGAAGTGGAACCAGGGCGAGGCGAAGAGGCGCGTGAAGAAGGCCTCGTCGCGCACCTTCGCGGGCAGCTCCGCGTGGAAGGCGATCAGCTCGGCGCGCTCGTCGGCTTCGAGGGGCCGTCGCCAGATGAGCGGGAGGAGCTCGTCGGCCACGTTCTCGGCGCAGCGCGCGCCGCTGCAGAGCTCGCGGTAGAGGTCCGAGGTGACGAAGGCGGCGGCGAGGGCGCGGGCGAGGGCGAGCTGCTGGCTGGCGAGGCGCGTGCCCGCGTTCACCATCGCGTAGTGGCGGTAGTAGCCGACGTAGCCGTTCTCCGGGAAGTCCTCGACGGTGCGCCAGGCCTCGCCGCGGAGCGTCGGGTCGGCGCCGACGAGGAGGTCCGCGAGGAGGTAGCGGTACTCGCTGCGCGTGTGGCGCGAGTAGAGGTCGAGGTCGTCGCCGAGCGAGAGGCCGAGCGGTCCGCCCCCCGGGCCGGAGGGGTCTCCCGGGTCACCGGGGCCGCCTCCTCCGCCGGGGCGCGAGGGGTCGTCGGAACCGCTCGGCTCGGCGATCTGGCCGGAGCACGCAGCGAACAGCGCGGCCAGGAGGAGCGCGAACGGCGCGGGGAGAGGGGAGCGCATGGTCGTGGGGATGTCGCAAGCTTCGTTCCATGCGCTGCGCCGGCGGATCGGGGGGGGATCGTCCAGCGGAGAGGACGGTGGCGAGGCTCCAACCCCCCGCGAAGGCGGGGTCTCGGGGTCGATCGGGCGGGTGTCGAGGGGGCGGGGAGGGTGCACGGGCGCGTTCCTCCTGAGCAGAGGCTCGAGGGAGAGGGCTCGAGGGAGACCGATCGATCGAGCAGGGCGCGAGCGAGCAGGGCGCGAGCGAGCAGGGCGCGAGCGAGCAGGGCGCGAGGGCCCGGCTCGAGGGAGCAGGTCTCGAGGGTCGGTCGTGGGGAGAGCGCCGCCGCGCGCGTCGCGGCGACACCTTCCACTCTCGGGAGTCGCGCCCGATCCCGGTTAGGGCCGCCGCCTTACATCGTCTTTCGGGCGCGCTGCGATTCCTGACGGGGCCGGGGGCCGCGCTCGCTTAGGCTGGGGCCGTGTCTCTCTCTGCTCCGTCCATCCCGCGCGTCTGCGAGGCGCTCTGCACGGAGCTCTGTGCGAGGCTCGGCCCGCTGCTCCGCACGGTGCTCTACACGGCGCTCTACCCGGGGCTCTGCGTGATGCTCGCGCTGGGCTGCTACCGCTCGCACGAGCGGGGCGGGGACGGAGGCGAGGGGGCTCCCCGGGACGCCGCGGCCCGGGACGGCGCCGCGCCCTTCGACGGCGGCGCCCCCTTCGACGCGGAGGCGGC
>MDTG01181558.1_pt1 | contig 17454 bp, 20 predicted proteins | sample 811421 | NCBI WGS metagenome assembly MDTG01 (sample SAMN05326645, study PRJNA326480) | marine metagenome | isolation source: seawater | place: Pacific Ocean: South East | collected 2011
TTACAATAAACCTTTTCATTTGCTATTATTTATATTATTTATGTTTGTAAGTATACTTTCTATCATAATGAAGGCATTTTTTGGATGCAAATAACAAAAGAAAATTTAACAATAATAATAGTAACAATAAAAAGTCAAAATATTATTGATGATTGTTTAAAGTCAATTGATCCAGAGGTTAAAAAAATAATCGTAGAAAATTCGTCTGACCAAGAATTTATAGACACATTAAAAAAAAAATATAAAAATATTGACTGTTATTTAACAGGCAAAAATCTAGGCATGGGAGCTGGAAATAATTTTGGGATTAAAAAATCAAATACTAAATTTGTAATGATTCTAAATCCAGACACAATTTTGAGATCTGACACTCTAGATAAAATCTATGAAATTTCGAAAGATCTAGAATTTGCAATCTTAAGTCCGTTAAGTGATAACAAAGATTTTCCTAACTATAAAAAAGTTATTAATTCAGAAAACAATAATGCAGATTTGATAGAAGTTAGCCAGATAGACGGGTATTCAATGATTTTAAATAAAAGTGAATTTAATGAAAGTTTTTTTGACGAAAAAATATTTATGTATCTTGAAAATGATGATCTTTGTTTTAGAACAAGAAAAAATTTTAAAAAGATTTATGTTTATAGCAAATCGTTAATATCTCATCTCGGGGGGAAAGCCGTTGATGAAAAATATCAAGATGAGTTAGAATTTTCAAGAAATTGGCACTGGAATTGGTCGAAATTTTACTTTAGAAAAAAACACTATGGTTTTAATAGAGCATTCTTTTTTGGTTTATTAACATTTTTAAAATCAATAGTTAAAAGCGTGTATTTTTTCTTAATTAAAAATAAATTTAAAAGTAGATTATATTATTGTAGAGCTTCAGGATTTATGAATGCTTTATTTAACAAAAGTTCTTGGTTCAGACCAAGATTAGATTGATTTAATTATTTCAAAGATATAATGAATTCTCATGTCAAATAGTAAAAAAAAGATAGTTATAACGGGTGGTGCCGGATTTGTAGGATCTAACCTAATTAAATTTCTTTTAAAAAAAACAAAATTTCATTTAATAAGTTTAGATAATTATTCATCAGGTACTAAAAAAAATCATATTAGAAACAAAAGAGTAAAATATATAAGGGGACACACTAAAAATATAAATTATTTGATTAAAGACCCTAAAAACATTCACTCAATTTTCCATTTCGGAGAATTTGCCAGAATATATCAAAGTTTTTTAAAAATGGATGAGTGTGTAGAGTCCAATTTTGTTGGCTCAAATACAGTTTTTAATTTTTGTTTAATGAATAATATTAAACTTATTTATTCAGCAACATCGGCTTCATTAGGCAATAATGGGAAAGATAAAAACTTATCTCCTTACGCTTTTTCAAAAGCTACTAATTTAGAACAATTAGAAAATTTTAAAAAACGTTTTCAATTTAAGTATGAAGTTATATATTTCTATAATGTTTACGGTCCAAATCAAATTTCTAAAGGTTCAATGTCTACTGTTATAGGTATTTTTGAACATCATTATTTGAAAAAGAAATCCATGCCAGTCGTTAGGCCTGGTACTCAAACTAGAAGATTTACCCATATAGATGATACTATTGAAATATGCTATCTAGCATGGAAAAAGAATTTAAATAGACATTATATAATTTCTAACACCAAGTCTTATTCAATTAATGAAGTAGCTAAAATGTTCAAATCTAAAATTAAATACTTACCAAAAAGGAGCGGAGAAAGGTTTACATCAGCTTTAGTTAAAAAAAACCTATCGAACAGAATTTTTAATTATTTTGGAAAGCGTAAATTAAAAGATTACATAGAAAATTTTATTATACGTAATTCCTAATGACCAGGAAATTCAATTAAACAATTAGTTTTGTAACCTTTTTTTTTAAGAAGATCATTTCCTGGTAAATCAAAAAGATTAATCACAAAAATAAATCCAGCAACCTTACCACCTGAAATCTCTATTAATTTTGCAGCAGCTTCTGCTGTTCCTCCAGTTGCAATTAAATCGTCAATTACAAGAATTTTTTCTCCTTTTGATATGGAGTCCTTATGTACTTGAATAGTTGCCTCTCCATACTCAAGCTTAAAATCAACAGAGTGAGTTTCTGCAGGGAGTTTGTTTTTTTTCCTTAAAAGTATAAAAGGTTTTTTTAAAACGTATGATACAGCCGAAGCGAACACAAAACCTCTAGACTCTACTGCTGAAACTTTGTCAAAATCTATTTTCTTTGATAGCTCAATTATTTTATCGTTTGTAAATTTAAAAGCTTCAGGATTTTTAATTAAAGTGGTTATATCACGAAATAATATCCCCTTTTTGGGATAATCTGGAATTGATCTAATATATTTTTTTAAATCCATATTTAGCTTCAAGTTTTAACAAAAAAGGATTAATAATCAAATGATGAAAAAAAGAAAACTAGGGATAATTGGAGGAAGTGGTCTTTACAAAATGAGTGGTTTTGAAAAGAATAAATGGAAAAAAGTAAAAACTTCTTGGGGTCAGCCATCTGATGAAATTTTAAATGCAGAGTTTAATGGAACCGAAATTTGTTTTCTGCCAAGGCACTCCCGAGGACATAAAATAAATCCAAGCAATATAAATTTTAGGGCGAATATAGATGCAATGAAACAATTGGGAGTCACTGATATTATATCAGTTTCTGCAGTAGGCTCTTTAAGGGAGGATTTAAATCCAGGAAAATTTGTAATAGTAGATCAATTTATAGATAGAACTTTCTCAAGAATAAAAACTTTTTTTAATGATGAGATTGTTGCTCATGTATCAATGGCTCAACCTACTAGTAAAAGTTTATCAGATTGTTGTGAGAAGGCTTTAAAAAAACTTGATATACCATTTCAGAGAAAAGGAACTTATCTCGTAATGGAAGGCCCACAATTCTCCACATTAGCTGAGTCAAATCTTTATAGAACTTGGGGAGCAGATGTAATTGGCATGACCAACATGCCAGAAGCAAAATTAGCTCGAGAGGCTGAAATCAGATATTGCACTGTAGCTATGGTGACTGATTTTGATTGCTGGCATCCAGATCATGATGAAGTTGACGTTGAAATGGTGATCAAGACACTGCAAAAGAACGCTAGTAATGCACAAAGCATGATTAAAGAAGTAATAAAAACGTTTATAGATTTTTCAGTTGAAGGAGATCCGGCTAATAATTGCCTAGATGTTGCTATAATAACTGATCCTAAATTGAGAACGAAAAAAACTATAAAAAAATTGCAATATATTGCAGGCAGAGTTTTAAAAAAATGAAAAATCTTTTTAATAAAATCTTTAACCCAGAAAAATATTTGGCGGATAAGCGATTAAAAATAATTGAAAAAGATAAAAAAATTTTCAAAGAAAAATATGAAAAACAGATAAATGATGTGCAAAAATCATTAAAAAATAAAGATGAAATTTCGTTTCTTCATGCAGGTCATATTGGTGATATAATCAATGCTTTACCTGTTGTAAAAGAAATTTCAAAATCACATAAATGTAATTTAATAATTCAGACGAATTTACCATCACCTGATGTTTACAGTAGTCACCCTGCAGGAAAATTTTATTTAAATAAAAAGATTTACGACATGCTTTACCCGTTACTAATAAAGCAATCTTATATTGAAAAAGTTGAAATATATAATAGCCAGCCAATTGACATTAATTTTAACTTGATAAGAGAATTACCAATAAATCTTTGCTTTGATAATAAACGTTACTGGTTCCATATAGCTGGCATTCAAGTTGATTTAAGTAAAAAATATTTAGAGGTCGAGGATCATGCAAATTTAAAAAACAGGATTACTATTTGTAGATCACTTAGATATCAAAATCCTTTTATAGATTATAGTTTTTTAGAGAAATATGATGATATTTATTACATAGGAGTTTTAGAAGAGTATGAAATTTTAAAGAAAATAATTAAAAATTTGAAATTTTATGAATGTAAAGATTTCTTAGAAATGGCGATGATAATCAAAAGTAGTAAAGTTCATATAGGAAATCAAACATTAGGAATTGATATTGCAGAGGGATTAAAATCACCAAGAATAGTGGAAGTTTCTCCCTATTTTCCCACAGTTCAAATTCATGGAGAAAATGGATACGAATTCTATTTTCAAACGCATTTCGAAAAATATTTTAATGTTTTAAATAATAAATAATTCTCAATATGATTTCGCAAAAAATAAAGAAAGTAACAAAATGTTTATTGTGCAAAAACAACAAACTTAAGTCATTGTTTGATCTTGGAAATTTATACGTAAGTAACTTTGTAAAAAAAAAGGATATTAATAAAGGAACAAAATCAAGACTAAATTTACTCTATTGTAATAAATGTACATTGATACAGCTTTCCCACTTAGCTCCTCAAGAAATAATGTATAGGAGATTTTATTGGTACAAATCAGGGGTAACAAAAACAATGAGAGAAGGGTTGAAAGAACTTTTTTATGACTGTGTGGCAGAAGCAAAACTTAAAAGGAATGATGTAGTTTTAGATATAGGGGCTAATGATGGAACTCTGTTAAAATATTTTAAAAAAAGAAAATTTAAAACTATTGGGTGTGAACCAGCTAATAATTTAAAAAATGAACTTAAAAAAAATTGCAATTATATAATTGATAATTTTTGGTCTAAAAAAGCACTATTTAAAATTTTGAACAAAAAGAAAGTTAAGAAGCCTAAACTTATCACCGCTATAGGAATGTTTTATGATTTAGAAGATCCAAACAAATTTATCAAAGATGCTGCAGAGAGTTTGGATGAAAATGGTATATTTGTTGCTCAACTTATGAGCTTCAAATCCATGATAGACAAAAATGACTTAGGCAATATATGTCATGAACATATTGAATTTTACTCATTTAAATCAATCAAATATTTATTTGAAAAAAATGGATTAGAAATTTTTAAAATATCAAGTAATGATATTAACGGAGGAAGTCACAGGTTTTATTGTAGAAAGTTTAATAAAGGTAGTATTAAGTTACCCAATGAAAATGTTATCAAAATGATGAAAGAATTTGTCTATAGGGTTAAAAAAAATAAGATGACTACTTTAAAGTTTATAAATAAACAAATTAAAAAAAACAAACAAATATTTCTTTATGGAGCTTCAACTAAAGGAAATACAGTTTTACAATATTATGGTCTTAACAAAAGAATCATTCCTTATGCAGCAGAAAGAACACCCTTTAAATGGGGAAAATATACCATAGGCACAGGTATTAAAATTATCTCTGAGAAAGAAGCTAAAAAACTCAAGCCAGATTTCTTTTTTGTCACTCCATGGGGGTTTATTAAAGAATTTATTAAGCGAGAAAAAAATTGGCTAAATAAGGGAGGAAAGTTTATATTACCTTTCCCACAAATGAAAATAATTGGAAAAAAATGAGTAAAAAAAAGATTTTAGTTTTAGGGGCAACAGGACAAGATGGATCAACAATTTCTAAATTTTTAGTTAAAAAAAATTTTAAAGTTTATGCTCTAGTCAGAAAATCGGCTACAGGAAATTTAAAAAATTTAAAAGAAATTTTAAATAATTCAAACTTTAAGATTTTGCATGGAGATTTATTAGATCTTATATCAATTGAAAAAATTATAAGAGATATCAAGCCTCAAGAAATTTATAATTTCGCGGATCAAGACCATGTGAGATGGAGCTTTGAACTTCCAAGCTATTCTTTTGATGTTACAGGATCAGCCGTCGTAAAATTATTAGAAATAATTAAAAATCACTCTCCTAATTCAAAATTTTTTCAACCTTTGTCCTCAAATATATTTGGTGGTAGTAAGAAAAGTAAACAAAATGAAAACGAAGCATTTACTCCATTAAGTATATATGCGCTTGGAAAAGTCTCAGCATTTTATGCGTGTGAAATGTATAAGAAAGTTCATAATTTAAAAGTTTATAGCGCAATTTTTTATAACCACGAGTCAGAGGTAAGACCAGAAGAATATGTAACAAGAAAAATTACTAAAAGTGTAGCTCGTATCTTTTATGGAAAACAACAAAAGATACAATTAGGTGACATTAAAGCTAAAATAGATTGGGGTTATGCAGAGGATTATGTTGAAGCTGCTTACAACATAATGCAACTAAAAAAACCAGATTACTTTATTATCGGGTCTGGGAAAGCTTATACAGTTGAGTATTTTTTGAAAAAAGCATTTGATTATGTAGGATTAGACTACAAAAAATATTTGAAGATTAACAAAAAATTAATTAGACCAAGTAAAAACTCAACACTTGTAGCTAATACTTCAAAGGCTCAAAAGACTTTTAAATTTAGAAATAAAACTAATATTAATAAGATTATTGCATTGATGATGGAAAACGATCTAAAATTGGAGAGCAATAATTAAAAATGATCAAGAAGATAATTTACAAAAAAAGACTTCTAGCAATGATAGTTCCAGAAAAAAAAGCTTTTAAACCTGGTGTAAATTTCATTACACCAAATCATTTAACTCTACAACTGGGCTTTATTAGTCACAAAACTAATACATATATTAAACCTCATACCCATAAAAATTATCTAAGGAAAATTAAGAAAACAACTGAAATACTTTTAATTAAAGAAGGATCAATTAGAGTAGATTTTTATTCTAAAAAAAAATATCTATTTAGTAAAATCGTTAATAAGAATAAAATTTTGATACTACTTGAAGGATCACACGGTTTTAAAATATTAAAAAAATGTTCAATTATAGAAATTAAACAGGGCCCTTTCAGTTTATCTCTAGACAAAGAAAGATTTAATAAAATTGATGAAAAATTTATCAAAATTAAAAAGTAAATTCATTCCTGTTAATAGGCCCAAAGTTTTTTCAAATGATATCAAAAGTGTTGTAAAAGTTTTAAGAGAAAATTGGATCTCTGGGGATGGCCCTTATGTTAAAAAATTCGAAGAAAATTTTGCCAAGTACCATAAAAAAAAATATGCTATTTCCGTAAGCAATGGCACAGCAGCACTTGAAGTAGCAATTAAATCACTTAATTTTAAAAAAGGGAGTGAAATAATAATTCCAGCCTTTTCAATAATCTCTACAGCATTATGTGTAGTTAAAAATAATTTAAAGCCAATTTTGGTTGATGTAGATTTAGATAGCTGGAATATGGATCCTGAAGAAATTATAAAAAAGATAAACAAAAAGACTAAAGCTATTATTATAACTCATATATATGGATTTCCAGTCGATATGAAAAAAGTTTTAAAAATCGCTAAAAGAAAAAAAATTATTATCATTGAAGATGCAGCAGAAGTAATTGGTCAGAAATATAATAATAAATTATGTGGAAGTTTTGGAGATGTGAGTACTTTCAGTTTTTATGCAAACAAACATATTACTACTGGTGAAGGCGGTATGATTTTAACAAATAATAAATCAATTTTTAAGAAATCTAAGTCTTTGAGAAATTTATGCTTTGGGAGCGGTAATAATAGATTTAACCATGAAGATATTGGATGGAATTATAGATTGTCGAGTTTGCAGGCAGCAATGGGCATTAGTCAATTAAAAAAAATTAATTTCCTTGTTAAACGAAAAAGAGAGATTGGAAAACTTTATTTTAAGTATCTAAATCATAATAAGTATATAAAGATACAAGATCACTCTCTTAAATATGCTAAAAATATATATTGGGTATTTGGAGTTTTGGTAAAACCAAACAAAAAGTTTAATAGAGATTTGATTGTAAAAAAATTACTTAAAAAAAATATTCAAACAAGAAATTTCTTTTACCCAATGCACAAACAAAATATTTTTAAAAGATTAAAGATTTTTAAAAAAAAATAAAATTGCCAAATTCAGAATTTCTCTCAAGAAATGGATTTTATTTACCTTCTGGCCTTGGAATTACGAATAAAGAGATAATCTATACTTGTAAAGTTCTTAACACTATTTTGAAAAAATAATGAGAATAGATGGTAAAGGTTATAGAACTATTTGGTTTGAAAACAATTCAGTCAAAATAATAGATCAAACTAAACTTCCACATAAATTTATTATTAAAGAGCTGAAAACAGTGGAAGATTGTATTAATGCAATAAAAACTATGGAAGTAAGAGGGGCACCATTAATTGGAGCCACCGCGGCCTATGGAATTGTTTTATCTATTATTGAAAAAAATGATTTATCCTATTTGGAAAAATCAAGTAAAAAGTTAATTCAATCTAGGCCAACTGCAATAAATTTAAAATGGGCTGTCGAAAGAATGATGAAAAAATTATCGGGAAAAAATAATAACGAAGTTTTAAAAATAGCATTAGATGAAGCAAAAGCGATTATAGAAGAGGATATTGATTTTTGTAAAAACATTGGCCTTAATGGTCTTAAAATAATAGAGAAAATCGCTAAACAAAAAAAAGATACTGTAAATATTTTAACTCATTGCAATGCAGGTTGGTTAGCTACCATAGATTGGGGCACAGCCACGTCACCAATTTACCATGCTCATCAAAAAGGAATTAAAGTTCATGTATGGGTTGACGAGACGAGACCAAGAAATCAAGGTGCGAATTTAACTTCATATGAATTAAATGAAGAGGGAATTTCAAATACTATTATCACTGACAATGCAGGCGGTATTTTGATGCAAAGAGGACAAGTCGATATGTGCATTGTAGGAACTGATAGAACTTTGTCTAATGGTGATGTTTGCAATAAAATTGGAACATATTTAAAAGCTTTAGCTGCTAAAGATAATAATATTCCATTTTATGTTGCATTACCCAGCTCCACTATTGATTGGAATATTAAAGATTACACAAAAATTCCTATCGAGGAAAGAAATGTGGAAGAACTATCTTATGTTGAAGGGGTAGACAAAGAGAACAAGATAACTAAAGTTAGGATATACCCAGAAACAAGTAAAGCAATGAACTTAGCATTTGATGTGACTCCTGCTAAATATGTTTCTGGTTTAATTACTGAAAAAGGAATTTGCGAAGCATCAGAAAAAGGTTTGAAAGGTTTATTTAAGTGAGCAAATTAAAATCAGAAGTAATTAAGTATTCTAAAAGATTAAACATTACTAATTTATCCGCTTTAAGATCTGGAAACATTTCAGTTAGAACTAAAGAGAAAGGAGAAGAGGGTTTTTACATCACGCCATCTGGAAGAAAATATTCATCTCTAAAACCAAAAGATATTGTCTTCGTTTCTCTAAAAGGAGCTTATGATAAAAAAAAGGGAAAACCATCATCAGAATGGAGGTTTCACCAGGATATTTATGTGAATAAAAAAGAAGCTAAAGCTATAGTTCATGCACACTCAACTTGTGCAACAGCTGTTTCAACGCATCAAAAAAATATTCCTGCTTTTCACTATATGGTTGCAGTCGCTGGTGGAGAAGATATTAAATGTACTAAATACGCAACTTTTGGAACAAAAAATTTATCAAGAAATATTATTAAGTCCTTAAAAAATAGATCAGCTTGTTTGATCGCCAATCACGGCCAAGTAGCATTTGGTAAGAATTTAGAGAAAGCATTTGAGCTAGCCCAAGAGATCGAAAATATTTGCCATCAATATATAAATGCCCTAAGAATCGGAATACCTAAGATTCTTTCTAAAAAAGAGATGAATATAGTTTTAGGAAAGTTTAAAGATTATAAAAAAGGATAGTTTTTATGTTAAAAGTTGGGGAACATATAACGATTGACTTTCTAGGAGTTAAAAAAGATTACGAACCTGAATTCTACGAAAAAATTATTTACAAAATTGCTAAAGCAGCAAAAGTTCAAATTCTTAACGTAGCGTCTCATAAATTTGAGCCACAAGGATTTACTTTAGTAGCTTTATTAGCTGAAAGTCATTTTAGTTTTCATACATTTCCTGAGAAAGGTGTAATTAGTTTCGATTTTTTTACATGCGGAAAAGTCAATCCAAAAGTTGCTTTAAAAATTTTAAGAAAAGAAATAGATCACAGAAGAGTTGTAACTAATACCTTTGATAGAAGTAGCATTAGTTTGTATGACGACATATATAGTACTCCGGGTCAAAAAAAATTCTATGTAGTCAAAGATGTATTAGAAAAATTTACCTCAAAAGTAGGTCAATTCGTGGAAATCATGGATTTGGAAGAATTTGGGCATGCGTTATTTATAGACCATGAAATACAGGTTGCCGAAAAAGATGAAAAAATTTATAGCTCAAATTTTTTTAAATCTAGTTTTGATTTAAGCAAAAAAAATAATAATGTAGCAATCATTGGTGGTGGTGATGGTGGTGTAGCTAGAGCATGTTTAGAAAACAATTCACATTACATTGATTGGTTTGAGCTTGACCCAGAAATAGTTGATGTGTGCTACCGCCATCTTCCTAAAGTTTGTTCAAAAGTAAAAAAAAGTAATAAAATAAAAACTTTTTGGGGGGATGCATTCAAAAGTATTAAAGAAATTGAAGACTCTAAATATGATAAAATTTTTGTTGATCTTAATGATGATCAGTATTGTATTGATCTGGCAAAAAAAAATATGAGAGGGCTTAAAAGAATTTTAAAAAAAGGTGGAGTGATAACAGCACAAGTTGGTAGTTTTGACAAAAAGCCAAAACAAGTTGAGAATTGGTGTAAAGTTTTAGATAAAAGCTTTGGTAATGTAAAACTTTCAGGCGCTTATATTCCAAGTTTTGACTGTAAATGGAATTTTGCTTCATCTATAATGAAGTGATGTTCAGAGTATCCTGTATACAACTAAAATCAAACGACAATATTCATAAAAACCTAATTAAAACTACCAAGCTTATTAAAAAGGCAATTAGTCAAAATGCAGATTTTATTTTAACGCCTGAAATCTCATCCATTTTTTCTTTAAATAAAAAAAAATTACTTAAAATATGCAAACCAATGAAACAAGATATCTATCTAAAAGGAGTGATGGTTTTGGCTAAAAAATATAAAAAATGGATTTTAATAGGTTCATTAATCGCTAAAGCTGGAAAGAAAAAATTAGTTAATAGATCAGTACTGATTAATTCTAAAGGCAAAATTCATTCTTACTATGACAAAATTCATATGTACGACGTTAAATTAAGTAAAAAAGAACAATACTTTGAGTCAGGAACTTTTACGCCAGGAAAAAAATTTTGTGTTACAAAACTACCTTGGGGTAAACTTGGTATGAGTATATGTTATGATTTAAGATTTCCAAATCTATATCGTAATTTAGCTCAGAAAGGCTCTCTTTTTTTATCGATTCCCTCAGCATTTACTGAAACTACAGGAAAAAAACATTGGCATAGTTTACTGAAGGCAAGAGCGATCGAAAATTTTTGCTACATATTTGCGCCAGCTCAAAGCGGAACACATTACAATGGAAGAAAAACTTATGGCCATTCTTTAATCATTTCACCTGATGGAAAAATAATTAAAGAAATGAGAAAAGGCGAGGGAGTTATAACTACTAATATTGATCCAAATTTATCAAAAAGATTGAGGTTAAATATCCCAAGTCTGAGGGGCAATTAATTATTCGTGATGTTTTACTTCTTTGATATTTGAACCTAAAGAATTATTTATTGTTAGTTTTATCTTTGCTCTTTCATCGTTATATTTATAAACCCCCCTTGCAAGTTCCACAAATTTCGGTCCGAAATCTTTATTTCTTTCAGATAATCTTGTTCTATTTTCAATGTTCCAAAGTTTTAAGTTAGTTTCTTTTAAGTTATTCTTAAACTCTGAAATTTCTGTGTTATTAGGAATGAACTTTTTCATGGTAGCGTTTAGAGATGATAATTCTTTTTCAATTTCAACTAACTTATCTTTGTTTGTAATCTTTTCTTTTTTTATTTCTAAGATAGTTATCTTATCAATCAATTCACCAGCTGAGATTTCTGTCAATATTTTGTCTAATTTTGTATTCATATTAATTTTTTTGACTATAATAGGATAATAAATATACGCATATTTTGTAATGTCAAACATATTAATAATCAAACATGGATCTCTAGGCGACTTGATACAAGCCAATGGCGCCATAAAAGATATTAAAGAATTTTATAAAAATAGAAAAGTTTTCTTATTAACTTCGAAGGCTTATTCAATTTTTATGTCAGAATGTCCTTATTTAGATGGAGTCATCATTGATAAAAGATTACCACGATGGAACCCTTTTTTTTTATATAATCTTAGAAAATTATTATCTAAATATAACTTTAGTAAAGTATTTGACTTACAAAACTCTAAAAGGACTAAGTTTTATAAAAGATTTATATTAGGAAAAATGGAATGGTCCTCTTCTGAAACCACATTATCATCAGGTCAGTCTAAGAAAGATTTTGATACTTATCCTGTGTTAGACCGTATGGAATTGCAACTTAAAAAAAGTGGAGTACCGACAAAATTTATAAAAAATATTGATTTAAGCTGGGCTAAAGGCGATTTATCTGAAATAACCAAACAGTATACTAATAGAGATTATATTTTAATTTTCCCTTTTTGTTCGAAAAAACATCAAAAGAAAAAATGGCCGTATTTTAAAGATTTAATTTCAAAAATAAGAAGAGAGTATAAAAATAATTATTCAGTTCTAATTGCTCCGGGACCAGATGAGATAAAAGAGGCCAGCCAGCTAAATGCTAAAATAATTTTGAAAGATAACGAGTCAATTGATATCAAAATGTTAATTTCATTAATTAGTGATGCAAAATTTGTTATCTCTAATGATACGGGACCAGCACATATTGCTTCTCATCTGAATAAAAAAGGATTAGTTCTTTTCGGCAGCCATACCTCAGCAAAAAAAGTTAGTATAGAAAATTCTGACTTTAAAGCTATCAGTGTTAACGATTTGTCAGAATTAAGTGTTGATAGAGTTATTAGTGAAATTAAAAAAAGATTAAATTAATTCTATATATTTTTTAATAATTTTATCCCAACTAAATTTTTTTGAGAACTCAAGAGCATTTGCACTTAGTCTTTTATAATGTTCAGCATCTAAGACTTTTACTAAAGTTTCATAAAGAGCATTTAAATCATTTCCATCACACAAATATCCGGTTTTGCCATTTAGTATCGCGTCAGCCTCTCCACCAAAAATACCACCAATCGAAGGTTTTCCATAGCAGGCTGCCTCAATAAAAGTTATACCGAATCCCTCTATTGATTTCTTGTGAACTACGGATGGCATAACAAAAATATCTGATGCCTCTAACAATGCTAATTTTTCTTGTTCAGTTGATTTATAAATGAAATTTGACTCGACTGTTAAACCAAGTTCTTTTTGTAAATTTTTGAGATTTTCTTTTTCATCACCATCTCCAATTGAAACATATTTAAGTTTTGGATATTTAGGCAAAAGATTCTTTATTGTCATTAATATATTTCGGTGGCTTTTTCTCCCATCTAATCTAGAAATTGTAATTAATTTAGGGTGGGCATTATCAAAAATTTTTTGAGCAAAATTTTTAGAATCGCTATTTACTTTTATAGGATAATTACATCCTGGGTTGATAACTTTAATATTTTCTTTTTTAAATCCTAATTTTACAACTAATTTCTTTGTAAAATTCGAGTTAGCAATCACATAGTTTGCTTTATTAAGTGCGTTAAGCATTCGTTTGTTAAGCAATGAACCGAGGGAATGATTTATTTCTTTAGAGTGTATTAAACAAAATGTCTTTGTTTTTTTTAATGATGTTAATTCAATATTTTCAATACTTTTCCAATGATCAAAAAAAGCTGCTCTTAAACTGTTATTTTTAATAAATTCATTTACAAGATTGGACTTTCTATATTTTCTAAAAATCTTAAAACCAGAGATTCTTTGAATGTCTAATTTAGAATTTTGGTCGTATCTTTCAGAATTCTCAAAGCTATCAGCAAAAACTTTTACTGGACCATGATTTAAAAGAGCGTTAGATAATCCCTCCATTAGGTTTTGTATTCCACCAAGGTCTGGAGGAAAATTTCTTGTAGAAATTAAGAACATTTAATTAATATAATTTTGTTATACATTTATGTAAAAAGTTTGCAACTTTTTTAGAGCCGTTCGGAGAAAAATGAACATCATCGATAAAATTGTTTGAGTCGATGTTGATTTTTTCTGATAGTTTACAAAATTTAATATCTTTACTTATTAAATTTTCTTCCAGGTAAGAATTATAAAGATTAGCAATTTTAAGCATATCATTAGATTTTATCTTATAATTTTGAAAGGGTGGATTCATCCATATTCTATTTTGTATATTTTTATTTCTATCTAAAAGATTATATACAGTCGGTTGATCCACAAATATACAATCTAAATCGTTTTCGATACATAAATTAAAAGTTTTGTTTAACCAATATACATATCTCTCTGAAACTTTATCAATATTAATTTCAGTATAATTTTCAATCTTTCTTTTTAATGAAGATTGAACATTTATTAAGTCATTATAAGGATTATCTACCTTATTACTATTTTTGATTTCTAAATTTTGAACATTCGTTTCTTTATTAAGTACGACATCGATTTTTTTTGAAATTTGCATGTAACTTTTATTAAAAAATTTGTATAAAAGTGAGGATCTAAAATCAAAAGGAACTTCAAATTTACTAAGCAAAAAACTTTCTTCACTATTAATAATATGAAAATTCCAATCATTAACGCCTATTAAAAAAATTATTAAATCTGGCTGGAGTTTAATATTTCTTTTTAAGGTAAGGTAATGATGAACAGTTCTCAAGCCACCTATACCAAGGTTTATTACCTCGTAATTTTTTTTATTATTAAAACTAGTACTTTCAAGGAGTTTAATTAAGTTGTTTGACCAGGTTAAACTATCGTCCATTCCCTCTTCTTCGGTTGTGCTGGCGCCAATAGTTAAAACTCTTAGAGTGTTCTGTGATTTTTCAACATAATTAATTTCTTTATTTACTCTATTACCCTTGTGATCAGTTGAAATTTTATGTTTTTGTTTTAAAAAGCCAGTATCTTCGTTTATATCCCATTTTAAAAAACTTTTTGTATTTGGATGCCTATATGGAACGTCAAAAGTCATATCAAAAAAAATTGGTGTTATAAATAAATTAATTATTATTAAAATTAAAATATTTGAAACGATGATATTTTTGAAATAAATTCCCAAAATTACTAACATTTGGAAAATTAAATAAATAACTAAAAAAACTGTTGTATAATTTGAAAATAATATTGAAGACCTAAAGCTTAAAAATAAAAAAAAACTTAATAAAGATATAATAATAATTTTAACTATTTTTTTAAATTTTAAATTATCAAACTTTGCTATTTCCATTTAATATTACAGCCCATGCTTGGGATTTGTTTGTTCGGACCTTTCTGTGTTCGAGCTATCATTTTCATAGCTTTCTTTAGATCACTTTCACCATTAATTAAAGGTTTCAAATCTTTAAGTTCTCTGATTCTGCCTCTATATTGAAGTTCAAGATTCTTATTATAACCAAAAAAATCTGGGGTACACACAGCTCCGTATTTTTTTGCAACATCTTGTGTTTCATCAATTAAATAATTTAAATCTCCAAAGTTGTTGTCTTTTGCAAATTCAATCATTTTATCAAAAGAGTCTTCGGGATAGTTTTGAGTATCATTAGACATTATTGCTACAGAATTAACTCCATTTTTTTTCAAATCTTTACAATCTTTGACGAGTTCTTTGATAATAGCTTTAACATATGGACAGTGATTACATATAAACATAACTAAAGTGCCATTATTTCCTTTAATTTTTTCAAGTGAAATGAATTCGTTATTTATAGATTTCAGTTTAAAATCTACAGCTATTTTTCCAAAGTCACAAATAGGTGTTTTAGTTAAAGTCATAATATATTATAAGAAATATAAATTAATTATACAGCAATATTATGATTTACGATTTTGAAGGCAAAACACCTAAACTTGACCCAAACAGTTGGGTTGCCCCAAATGCGGTCGTAATAGGTAATGTTGATTTAAAAAAAGACTCGAATATTTGGTTTAATGTAACCCTCAGAGGAGACGTAGAAACTATTTCAATTGGGGAGGGTTCAAATATTCAAGACGGTAGCGTAGTTCATACAGATCCTGGCTGTCCAGCGATTATAGGAAAAAATGTAACCGTGGGTCACTTAGTAATGCTGCACGGATGTGTTATTGAAGATGATTGTTTAATTGGAATAGGTAGCACGATTTTAAACAAAGCTAAGATAGGAAAAAATTCTATTATCGGAGCAAATGCTTTAGTTACTGAAAATAAAGTGATCCCAGAAAGATCTTTAGTGCTTGGAAGTCCAGGTAAAATTGTAAGGCAAGTAACAGATGAAGAGATAAAAAGCATCAAAGAAAATGCAGAACATTATGTTGCAAACTTTAAAAAATATAAGAAATAGTTTTTTTATTTTAATCATAATAACCCCTAACGTATTAGCAAAAGAAATTACAAATTTATCTTGGAAAAAAAGTGTATTTGTTGGAAAAAAACTTTCTAACTTCAGGGAAACAGTTACGTCACCAGCTTTGGGGGAAAAAGCCTGGAAAATTACATTATTGCCAAAAGACTGCGGAAAAGATGAAGAAGGAGATTATTCAGATTGCAAAAACAATGGTAAAGATCCTGTGGTTGGGCATGGAGGAGGTGACAGAGCTAGAAGCGAGTATTCCACATCAACTAAATTTAAAGGTGAGAAATGGCATTCAGTAAGTATTTTTATACCAGATGATTTTAAAAGTGTAGAACCTGTGAGCACTTCCTTTTTTCAAATATATGAGAAAGGAGAAGGCCCAAGGTTAATGTTGAGGCCGAAGTATGGTGTATTGTCACCAAGATATTACCCTGTAAATGGCATGGACTCCGCGGGAGTTGTGTATAAAAGACTTAGGATTAAAGACATGAAAGGAAAATGGACAACAATTTTATTTCATACAAAAATGTCTAAAGACCCCAAAAAAGGATTTATGAAAATGTATGTAGACGATATTCTTTACAATGTTTTCGAAGGAAGAACTAGTTTTGGGGGAGAGCACTACACTAAATTTGGAATATATCACAGCTGGATTAGTAGATGGAACGAAACGTTTAATGGTCAGTATCCTGAACAAGTAGTTTATTATGACAATCTTTTTAGAACAAATAAAAAAGAAAAACTTTTAAAACTAATTCAAAAAAACTAGGGAACTAACCAGTTTTGTTTCTTATTTACTATATCAAAAATAGCTCTTCGGTGACCTTTTGCAGCTAAGTATAGCCACTCAATAGACTTAATATTACATTTGATAACTGTAAAATTTTCATAACCTTTTTCACTTTGCTCCATCGTATAATCAAAATCCTCTAATTTTGAAATCATGCCTGACGTTGGCTTGACTGAAACAGAACCAGGCGCATCATCTGTAAGGTAACATCGTCTGCTGATGTGTTGAGTTTTTTTCCAAGAATCTTCAGATACTGAATTTTTATTATTAATTTCGCAA
>MDTG01063949.1_pt1 | contig 17452 bp, 16 predicted proteins | sample 811421 | NCBI WGS metagenome assembly MDTG01 (sample SAMN05326645, study PRJNA326480) | marine metagenome | isolation source: seawater | place: Pacific Ocean: South East | collected 2011
AATATCAACATTTCTTTTTAAAAAAGAATGATCTTCATTCCATTTATATAAAAATTTTGCATCTCCTATAGCTGATGCAGCTAAAGTTTTTATTGGTCCAGCACTGATAGCGTTTACTCTGATTTTTTTTTCTCCTAAATCTCTAGCCAAATATTTTACACTTGCCTCTAGCGCTGATTTGCAAACACCCATCACATTATAATTAGGAATTGCTTTTGTGGACTCATACGTGAGAGTAAGCATACTACCGTTTTCTTTCATTATTTTGGATGCTTCTTTTGCAATTTCTGTAAAAGAAAAACATGAAATTAGCATACTTTTAAGAAAGTTTTCTCTAGACGTATTTAAATATTCTCCTGAGAGCTCTGATTTGTCTGAAAAAGCTATTGCATGTACAACAAAATCTATCTGTCCCCATTTTGTTTTTACATCTTCAAAAAGTTTAATAACATCATCTTTTTTTTCAACGTCACAACTAAAAGTAACTTTAGAGTTTAACTTTTCCGCTAATGGTATTACCCTTTTTTTAAGTGCATCACCTAAATAAGTAAAAGCTAATTCAGCTCCCTCCGCTGCGAGTTTTTGTGATATTCCCCATGCAATAGAACGTTCATTCGCAACACCCATTATCAAGCCTTTTTTCCCCTTCATTAAATTCATAAATTAAACCTTTTCAAAAACAAGTGTTGCATTTGTTCCTCCAAATCCAAAACTATTAGACATTACAGAGTTCAGCGTAACGTCTTTTTCTACTTTTGTAACTATTGGATATTTTTTTGCTTCCTCATCCATATCAGTTATATTTACAGAGGCAGCTATAAAATTATTTTTCATCATTATTAAACTGTAGATAGCCTCATGAACTGAAGTTGCACCAAGCGAATGACCTGCTAATGATTTAGTAGAACTAATTTTAGGTTTATATTCATTAAATACTTCTCCAACTGCTTTTAATTCAGTAATATCTCCTACAGGTGTTGAGGTACCATGAGTATTTATATAGTCTATTTTATTCCTAGCGGTGCTTAAAGCCATTTTCATGCATCTTACCGCTCCTTCTCCTGATGGCGCTACCATGTCATAGCCATCTGATGTTGCGCCGTATCCAGTAAGTTCAGCATAAATTTTAGCTCCTCTAGCTTTTGCATGCTCATATTCCTCTAAAACAACAACTCCACCACCACCAGAAATAACGAAACCATCTCTTGTTTTATCGTAAGGTCTGGAAGCTTTTTCTGGTGTATCATTATATTTAGAAGATAACGCTGTCATCGCATCAAACATTGCTGTCATAGCAAAGTGAACTTCATCACTTCCCCCCGCAAAAATAATTTTCTGTTTACCGAGTTGTATTAACTCCATGGCATTTCCTATACAGTGGCCACTAGTTGCACATGCAGAACTTATTGTATAATTCACTCCCTTAATCTTAAAAGGGACTGCTAGAGTTGCGGAGGCTGTGCTAGACATTGTTCTTGGAACAACAAATGGACCCATTCTTTTTGGATTTTTCTCTCTTGTTTTGTCTGCTGCTAAAATTACGTTTTCTATAGACGGCCCTCCCGAACCCATAATCATTCCTGTAGATACATTGCTTATATCTTTTAACTCTAAACCAGAGTCTTTAACAGCTTCATTCATTGAAATATAATTATAAGCAGAGCCAGGACCCATAAACCTTATAAATTTTCTATCTACATGATCCTCTAATTTGATATTCGGTTTCCCATGAACATTACTTTTTAGTTTGTATTCTTTGTATTCTTCAGAAAATGAAATACCAGATTTTGAATTTAATAATGAATTAAATACTTCTTTTTGATTGTTACCTAAGCAAGATACAACACCAATACCAGTTATTACTACTCTTTTCATGATTTAAATAATCCTACTTTTAAATTTTCAGCTTTGTAAATAGTTTTTCCATCAGCATTTAGTATACCATTAGCCAATCCAACAACAGCACCCTCTTTTTTTAAAATTCTTTTCATATTAATTTCATAAGTAGCCATTTTGACTTTTTTAAGCACTTCTCCAGTGAATTTTACCGAATTTACTCCTAAAGCTCTTCCCTTGCCAGGTTCACCTACCCACCCCAAATAAAAACCTACTAATTGCCACATCGCATCTAAACCTAGACAACCAGGCATTACAGGATCCTTTTGAAAATGACAATCGAAGAACCATAAATTTTCTTTTATATCTAACTCAGCTTTTATAAATCCTTTTTTAAATTCACCGATATCTTTTTTTATTTCAACGATTCTATCAAACATTAACATTGGAGGCATGGGAAGTTTTGCATTACCTTCACCAAAAAGCTCACCTTTGCCACAAGCAATTAATTCCTCGTAATTGTAACTGTTTTTTTCCATAGATTAAGTAATCTGTTTTTACTTGATTTATACCTAATTTTATATAAATAATTGTAAAATATATCAATATAAGCAGGTTTATATGGACCAAAAAAAAGAAATTATAAATAAATTGAGATCTTCAGGCCTTAGACCGACTAAACAAAGAATTTTAATAGCTAATAACTTGTTTGACAGAGATAAAACTTTCCATTTTACAGTTGAAACTCTGAACAAAGAAATTAATAAGAAAGGTGGGTTAAAAGTTTCTTTAGCGACAATTTACAACACTGTAGACGCATTTACAAAAGCTGGTCACATCAAAGAGATTTTGACCAGTAGAAGTAAAGGTTATTTTGATACGAATATGACATCACATCATCATTTTTATGATGAACAAACGAAAGAGCTTACAGATGTAGATTATGATAAAGTAAAATTAAGTAAGATTCCCACGCCTCCAAAAGGAAAAAAAATCAAAAATCTTGAAGTTGTAATTAGGGTTCAGAAATAACTTACATATTGACTTTATAGTTTAGAATAATTATAAAGTAGAAATTAATCATTATTTATCGAAAAAATGAGTGTTGAGTACAAAAAAAATGGATCTAACAAATGTCCCGTGATGCATGGGAGCATGACGGAACAATCAACACCTACTCATTGGTGGCCTAAAAATCTTAATTTAGATATTTTACATCAACATGACTCTAAAACTAATCCGATGGATAAAAAATTTAATTATAAAAAAGAGGTCAAAAAACTTAATTTTAAAGGAATAAAAAAAGACTTAATCAATTTAATGACAAACAACCAAGAATGGTGGCCCGCTGATTTAGGACACTACGGTGGGCTATTTATAAGAATGGCTTGGCATTCAGCAGGAACTTATAGAATTGCAGATGGTCGTGGAGGTAGTGGAACAGGAAATCATAGATTTGCACCTTTAAATTCCTGGCCGGACAATACAAATTTAGACAAAGCAAGAAGATTACTTTGGCCAATAAAAAAAAAATACGGAAACAAAATCAGCTGGGCAGATTTAATGATATTAGCTGGGAATATGGCCTATGAGTCAATGGGTTTAAAAATGTATGGCTTTTCTTTCGGGAGAGAAGATATATGGCATCCAGAAAAAGATGTTTACTGGGGATCTGAAAAAGAGTGGCTTCAAGATAAGAGATATGCCAATAATGGTAATCGCCAGTCATTAACTAATCCTTTAGCAGCAGTTGTTATGGGTTTGATCTATGTAAATCCTGAAGGTGTCGATGGAAAATCAGATCCTTTAAGAACAGCTCATGACGTAAGAGAAACTTTTGGTCGAATGGCTATGAATGACGAAGAAACATGTGCGTTAACAGTAGGGGGTCATTCTGTAGGTAGAGCACATGGAAATGGTGATGCCTCTTTATTAGGTCCAGAGCCCGAGGCAGGTGAGATACAAGATCAAGGTTTTGGTTGGCAACGTAAAGGCGGAGGAGGTTTAGGAGTTAATCAAGTCACAAGTGGAATTGAAGGAGCTTGGACAACGCACCCTAATAAGTGGGATAATACTTATTTAAAACTTTTGTTAGATTATGATTGGGAGCTTAAAAAAAGCCCTGCAGGAGCTAATCAATGGGAACCGATTAATATGAAGGAAGAAGACAAGCCCGTTGATCTTGCTAATTCATCAATTAAAAGAAATCCTATTATGACAGATGCAGATATGGCCATGAAAATGGATCCTACTTACAGAAAGATTTCTGAAAAATTTAGAAAAGATCACAAATATATGGAAGATTCGTTCACTAGAGCGTGGTTTAAATTAACCCATAGAGACATGGGTCCAAAAAAATATTATATTGGTCCAGATGCTCCTAAAGAGGATTTGATTTGGCAAGATCCAGTTCCTCAAGGAAAAAAAAGTTTTAATGTATCTAAAGCAAAAAAATTGATAGAAGCAAGCGGTATTAAAAACTCAGATTTGATAACAACTGCTTGGGATAGCGCTAGAACTTATAGAAGAACCGATTGTAGAGGCGGTGCGAATGGTGCGAGAATTCGATTATTACCTCAAAAAAACTGGATTGGCAACGAGCCTACCAGATTAAAAAAAGTTATAGACAAATTAGAAAATATAGCTAAAAAAGTTAAAGCAAGTGTAGCGGATATAATAGTTTTAGCAGGTAATGTAGGATTAGAACATTCGATTAAAAAAGCTGGTTTTAAAAACAAAGTCCCTTTTTCTCCTGGAAGAGGAGATGCCACACAAGATCAGACTGATATTGACTCCTTCAAGGTGTTGGAGCCATTGCATGATGCCTTTCGAAATTGGGTTAAAGAAGAATATTTGGTTAGCACAGAGGAAATGATGTTAGATAGGGCATCTTTAATGAATTTATCTGCAAAAGAGATGACAGTTCTAATTGGTGGAATGCGAGTATTGGATACAAACCACGGGAACACAAAGCATGGCGTATTTACTAAAAAACCAGGAGTATTAACTAATGATTTTTTTATTAACTTAACCGACATGAAATTTACATGGAAGCCTTCAGGAAAAGACTTTTATGAAATTATAGACCGTAAGTCAAAAAAAACAATATATACGGCAACAAGAGTTGATTTGGTTTTTGGTTCAAATTCTATATTAAGAGCATATTCTGAAGTTTATGCTCAAGACGATAATAAAGAAAAATTCATTAAAGATTTTGTTAGTGTTTGGACTAAAATAATGAATGCAGATAGGCAGGAAATTAGGAGCATAAATTAAAATGTCAGAATTAACTCAAGGCATTTTCAACGCTGCAAAAAATATTTATTCAAATAACAAAGGTTCAATACTAAGAACTATAGTCTACACAATTGGTCACTTTGCAATAGCGATAACAGTTTTAATGCTGATAGCCGATGTTGCTTTTATGATCGCATTAACCGATGCAATAGTAGAACCTTTAGCAAATGCTGTATGGTATTTTTTGTTAGATAAATTTTGGGCATCAAAAATTTCGTCTAGAATAAACTAAAGACGTCCCCACAGCCCATTTTTTTTAACCCAACCTTTATATTTGCCAGACTTAGTTTTACACCAACTCTCTTTACACTTAATTATTTTTGTGAGCCTTCCTTTTTTGAGTATAGCTACAGGTTTTGAGTATTTTGTAGGACTTCTAAACATAATTAATTCATCATAAATCACTATTGCTGCCTTTTTTTTAGAAAGTTGTGAAACATGAATCCAGCCAGTATTATTTTCATGATCTTTAATTTTTCTAAAATTGTCTGACTCGTCTTGAACTAAAACGGGTAAATTTATCTTTTCATAAAATATCTTAATTGGATAGTCATGAGATGGTCCTTGTCTTAAATTAACTTTATCATAGCGCAAAGTTAAAAAGTATTCTGTTTCAGCAAAACTAATTGAGTTATTAAACAAAAAAAAAATAATAGCTATTGTTCTTAACATTTATTTGTGCATTCTGAATTAATTGAGATCTTTAATTTTCTGAACTCTGTCTTTAATGAATTATAGATTAATAATTTCCCATTTAAATCATCTTTATAATTTAAGATAGTTTTTAAAACCTCATTTGCTTGAAGTGAACCCATGATCCCTGCGACTGGAGAAAATATACCCTCATTTTGACAATTGTTTTTGAAATGTGGTGGATGTGGCATAAAACACCTTAGACATGGACCTCTTTTTTTAAAATCAAATTTCATAAGATGTCCCTCAAATTTACTTATAGCTGAAGAAATCAGTATTTTATTATTTTTAACACAATAATCATTAATTAAATAGCGAGTATCGTAATTGTCAGTTCCATCACATATTATATCGAAACTTTGAAATATTTTTTTTATATTTTCTTTACTAATTTTTTTTTTAAAAGAAATTATATTAACTTTGTTATTTATTTTTTTAATTTTTGCCTTAGCAATTTGCACTTTAAACTTACCAAGATCTCTTACACCAAATAATGTTTGTCTATTAAGATTTGAAATTTCAATTTTGTCATAATCGACAATTCCGATTTTTCCTACACCAGATGCAGCTAGATATGTAAGCAAAGGACAACCAAGACCTCCCAAACCAACAATTAAAACCTTTCCTGCAAATATCTTAGATTGTCCAGCTAAACCAACTTTTTTTAAAATTATTTGTTTCTCATACTTTTTAAACTGGTTAAATTTAATTTTCATTTTAAATTATTTAGTTCCAGTAGATCCAAAACCACCCTTACCTCTTGCCGTTGAATTTAAAATCTCCACTTCCTCAAGATCAGCTTGAACAATTGGACATAACACCATTTGAGCTATGCGTTCACCATTTACAATTTTAAAAGTCTTCTGCCCAAGATTTATCAATATTACTTTAATTTCACCTCTATAATCCGAGTCTATTGTTCCTGGCGTATTCAAAACACTTATTTGATTTTTTGCTGCCAACCCTGATCTTGGTCTAATTTGTATTTCAAATCCTTTTGGAATTGATAAAGCAATACCAGTCGCAATTATTTCTGTTTTTCCTGGGTGAATCAAAATATCTGATTTGATATTTGCTGATAAATCCATGCCAGAAGATCCACTTGTTTCATATTTTGGCATATTTATACTTTTAGATAATCTTTTAATTAATATTTTTGTCATCAACTAAAAGTTTATCTAATATTATTTTGGCGATAACATTTGCGATATAGCTTTTCTTGTTTTTTGGAATAAGCTGAACTTTTCCATTTTTATCAATTATCGAAACTTGATTATAGTCGGAATTGAAACCAAGGCTATTAATTGATACATCGTTTGCTACCATTAAATCACAATGTTTTTCTCTCATTTTTAATTTAGAATTCTGAATTACATTTTTGGTTTCAGCAGAAAAACCAACAACTATTTTTGGTCTGTTCTTATTATTTTTGCCTAAAAAATCTAATATATCAGGATTTTTTTCTAAATGTATAATCTTGCTATTAGATAAATTTTTTTTAATTTTATTTCTATTTATCTTAGATGGTTTAAAATCAGAAACAGCTGCCACACAAATCGCTATATCAACAGGTAATGATTTTTTTACTTCACTCATCATTTGCTGAGCAGTAGTTATTTTTTTTATATTTAAACTTTTTGAATTATTGAGTTGTGAGGGTCCCGCTATTATTTTTGTTTTAACACCCATTTTTTGTAATGCTAGAGCAATTTCGTAGCCTTGTTTTCCACTAGATTCGTTTGAAATATATCTTACTGGATCCAAGTATTCTCTCGTTGGTCCCGTTGTGACTATAGCTTTTAAATTTTTATTTTTCACAATATTTTTCTGATCAAAATAATTTTTTAAAAATGATAAAATTTGTCTTGGACTTGACATTTTACCTTCACCGTATTCCCCACAAGCCATTTCACCTTTTTCTGGTCCAATAAAAATATAGCCGTAATCTTGTAATATTTTGAAATTATTTTGAGTTGCTTTGTGTAACCACATTCTAACATTCATAGCAGGAATCAATAATGCATCTTTATTAGATGCTAACAAAACTGTTGTGGCCAAATCCTCAGCTTTACCGATGCTAAGTTTGGTCATGAAGTTAGCAGTTGTTGGTAAAACAACAATAATATCAGCCCACCTAGATAATGAAATATGGTCAATCTCGACTTCGTTTTCTTTATCAAAAATATTTTCAAAGGTTTTTTCTTTAGTTAAAGTCGTTATAGAAAGCGGTGTTACAAATTCTTTACCGCTTTTTGTAAGAATAGTCTTTACTTCAACTTCATTTTTTTTGAGCATTCTAATTAAATCGAGAGATTTGTAAGCTGAGATGCCACCACCTATCACTAATAAAATTTTTTTATTTTTTAAAGACATTTTTAAAATACTAATAGAATAATTATTACAACACCAAAAGAACTTATGATCAAATTATTTCTAAAATTTTTTAACCTCATTTGCTCTATTTCTAAATTTTTGTTATTTCCCAGGCCTAAGTTAAGTTTTCCTTCAGCCATTAATTGAAGGGCATAATTTGCCTTATCCATTATGTCAGGAAAATCTGGGATTCTTTTTATTATTTCATTAGATGTGTTTATTGCAGTATCTATTGTTGATTTTGGACTTTTAACATTTTTTAGCCAATTTTCTAGAACAGGTCTTGAAACTTCCCAAATGTTTGTCTCAGGATGTAATTTTCTTGCTACACCCTCAACAACTACCATTGTTTTTTGCAAAATTAATAAAGGTGTTTGGGTTGGCATATTAAACTTTTCTGTTATTTCAAAAAGTTGACCAAGCAAATTTCCTCCAGAAATGTCCTTTATAGCTTGACCAAAAATTGGTTCCCCAACTGATCTCAATGCTTGAGCAAACTCTTCTTTAGATGCCTCCTGAGGTACCAATCCAGCTTGAAAATGGACATCTGCAACTTTCATGTAATCTCTTTGTATGAAACCATACAGTATTTCTGCCAAGAATTTCCTATTTTTTTTATCTAATCTTCCCATAATTCCAAAATCTACAGGAATTATATTACCTTTATTATCTACAAATAAGTTTCCTTGATGCATATCTCCGTGAAAGAATCCATCTCTTACCGCTTGTTTCAAAAAATGTTGTATCAAATTTTCAGCTAAACTTTTTAAATCTATTCCTAATTCACTTAGTCGACTCTGTTCTCTTATAGAAATTCCTTCAACCTTATCTAAAGTCAATATCTTTTTGGATGTATAGTTCCAATAAATTTTAGGAACATTAAATCCATAATCATTTTTTGTATTTTCATAGAGCTCATTCGCCGCTGCCGCCTCAAATCTTAAATCCATTTCAATATTAGTTATTTCTCTTAATAAGTGAACAACTTCAACTAATTTCAATCTTTTTGCTTTCGCTAAGGTGTTTTCAATAATGTAGGCGAATAACATCAATGCATCTAATTCTTCATTAAATAATTTTTCTATGTCCGGTCTTAAAATCTTAATAGCTACCTCTTTATTTTCATTTTCATTCTTAATTTTTGCTATATGAACTTGAGCTATAGATGCAGCTGCAATAGGATCACTTAGTTCAATGATATTCCTAAATTGATTTTCACCAACTTCTTTTTTTATTATTTTTTTTGCTTCGTAAATATCAAATGCGGGTAACTTATCCTGAAGTTTTTCTAAATCTTTTGCTAATTCGTCACCAATAATATCTGGTCTAGTGGCTAAAAATTGTCCAAGCTTAATGAATGTAGTTCCCATACCCTCTAAAGCAATACAAAGTTTTTCTCCTGGATTTTTCTGATTATTGTCAATTTTTTTTGTTGAGCCTAATGACATCAGGTCAAAAAATATTTTTATTAGAACCGGCAATCTATATATCTGATTTATTGTGTCGATTGCACCAGAAACAGACAATTTTCTTGCAATTTTAAATAACTGGAAGACTCTACTAAACATTTAAATTTTCCACCCAGAATGTATAGCTGAAATGCCATTTGAAAGATTTCTATATTCAACATTCGAAAAACCATTTTTTTTAATTAAATCTGCCAATTGATCTTGATTGTAAAATTGATCAATACTGTTTATTAAATACGAGTAGGGCTGCGAGGTACCTACAATGTATTTTCCTATTACTGGAATTAAATTTGAGTATTTTTTGTATAATAGACTTATCAGCTCATTATCTATTTTTGAAAATTCTAAACACATAAATCTTCCACCAGTTTTTAAAACTCTGTAAGACTCTTTTATAGCTAGATTAATATCAGATACATTTCTAATTCCATAACTTATACTATAAAAATCAAAAGTATTTTCTTTAAAAGGTAACTTTTCAGCCCTTGATTTAAACCATTGAATATTTTCACATTCTTTTAAGTTATTTTTTCCGGTAAGATACATTTCCTCATTAGGCTCGACACAACAAATATTTGCTGAACCATCTATTCTATTTGAATAAAGCTTAGCAATATCTCCAGTCCCTGAAGCAACATCTATCAACTTATCTCCAGGTTGAGGATTCATCCAATCAATAAATTTTTTTTTCCATATTCTGTGTATGCCGAAAGACATTATATCATTCATTAAATCGTATTTTCTATAAACTGTAGAAAAAACAGAATTGACTAGTTTGGCTTTATCTTGAATAGTGTTTTTCATATATAAATTATATGCCAGAATTACCAGAAGTTGAAGTTGTTAAAAAGTCTCTAGAGAATGAGATAATCAATTTAACTGTAAAAGATGTAAAGATATTTGATGATAAATTGAGATATAAAGTAAAAAAACGGGACATTAATAAAATTAAAGGATTAAAAATTATAAAGATTAATAGGAGATCAAAATACCTTCTATTTTTTTTTAATAAAAAAATTGTTATGCTTGCTCATTTAGGTATGACTGGAAAATTTTTTGTTTCAAAAAATAATAATGAAATACATAAAACAAGTTTCTATTATGATATTAAAAAAAATAACATAAAAAAACATAATAGGTTAGTATTTCATTTGAATAGTAAGACTAAACTAATTTATAATGATGTTAGAAAGTTTGGTTTTATCAAATTAGATAAGATTGAAACAATAAACAAAAATATTCATCTTAGAAATTTAGGGCCTGAACCGCTAAATCAATCATTTAATTATCAATATTTTAAAAACTATTTGAAGGGAAAAAAAAGGAGAATAAAAGATTTAATGATGGATCAAAAATTTGTATCTGGTTTAGGTAATATTTATGTTAATGAAATTCTTTTTGTCAGCAGAGTTAGGCCTAGTAGAAGAATAAATAAAATTAAAGATTTTGAAATTAAAAAAATAGTCAAAAGTACGAAAAATATACTAAAAAATGCTATAATATTAGGCGGTTCTTCTATTAAAGATTTTGCAAACAGTGAGGGAAAATCAGGAAGTTTTCAACAAAAATTTAATGTCTATAGTAAAAAAGGATACAAATGTTCTAATCCAGATTGTAAAAGTTTGATAAAAAAAATTATTTTATCAAATCGAGCTAGTTTTTTCTGCTCAGCATGTCAAAAATAATAAAGTTGACCATGATTATGCTGCAATATATAAGTCTTTAAAAATATGCCAAACACAAAATCTGCCATTAGAAGAGTCAGAAGAGTAAAAAGACAATCTCAAGTTAATAAAATTAGAAAAAGTAAATATAAAACTGCTATCAAAAAGATGGATTTATTAATTAAATCTAAAGATAAAGATAAAGCAAAAAAATATTTTCCAACTTTTCAATCAATTCTAATGCAGGTTGCTAAATCTGGAGTAATTAATAAAAAAACAGCTTCAAGAAAAATTTCTAGAGTTTCAAAAAAATTTTAGTTTTAGTTAATCAATTAAAAGTTGACTAAATAAACTACATTTATTTAACAAAAAATTTTAAAATCTAAATATAGCTTCTTTTATAAGTTGTAATCTTAGTAAAATTTATTTTTCTATCTTCACGTTAATACTACAACCAAATCAAATTTTTTTTTTTAATTACAACCTCCAACTAGTTGCAAATGTTTATTAAAAGTCGTTTAAAGGAATTTCTTTTAATAATAATTACATGGACAAAAATAATATTAAAAAACAAAATGTTTATATTTCTGAAGAAGAAAAAACATTGAATTGGGAAGAGATACAAAGTTCCTTTAAAAGAACTTTTGGGAATGAAATTTATTCAAGTTGGTTACAAAAAATCTCTTTAGTCAAAGAATATAATGATTACCTAATTTTAGGAGTGCCGACAAGATTTTTTAGAGATTGGATTGTATCAAGATATTTAGATAAGATTTTAGAGCAGGTTAAAAATTTTAAACTTAGTCTAAATAGAATTGAATTTAAGATTATAGAAGAGTCAAAAAATAACGATGATTTAATCAAAATAGAAGAACTTAATAAAGTAACTGAAATAAAAGACTCAATACTTAATTATAACAGATTAAATATTAATTTAAATTTTGATAGTTTCGTTAAAGGTAAAAGCAATGATATAGCTTTATCATATTCAAAAAAGGTTTGTGAGCATTTATCCAGATATAATCCCCTATATATTTGTGGCGGCGTAGGTTTAGGTAAAACTCATTTATTAAATGCTATCGGTTTAGAACTACAGTCAGATAATAATGTTATGTTTATTTCTGCAGAGCGATTTATGTATCATTTTATCAAATCAATAAAAAAAAATGATATGGTTAATTTTAAAGATTTCTTTAGAAAATCCTCTGTTTTTATTATTGATGACATTCAATTTTTAAGGGGAAAAGAAAGTCTACAGGAGGAATTTTTCCATACATTCAACAGCTTGATGGATAAAGGCTCACAAATAATAATATCGGCAGATAGAACACCAATGAAATTAGATAGGATACAAGAAAGAATTAAATCTAGATTAGCTGGAGGACTAGTTGTTGATATTGACTCTCCAGACCTAGAATTAAAAATAAAGATTATTAAGAAAAAAATTTTTGAAATTGAAACTCAATTTAAAGAAAGCATTAATTTGAGTGAAGAAGTTATCACATATATAGCAAACGAAAGTAAAACAAATATTAGAGAGCTTATTGGAATTTTAAATAGGGTAATAGCCTTTAGTAGAGTACATAATAAGATTCTAAACATTTCTGATGTGAAAAATATTTTAAAGGATGTTTTTAGCCAAACAAAAGTAATAACAGTTGATAAAATTCAAAATGTAGTTTCAAATTATTTTAATATTCCATTAAATGAAATGTTGTCTCAAAGAAGATCAAGACCACTTGCTAGACCAAGACAACTTGCAATGTTTTTAGCAAAAAAAATGACTACACGATCACTACCCGAAATTGGAAGGAGATTTGCTAATAGAGATCACACTACAGTAATACATGCAGTGAAAACAATAACAAGACTATCTGAGCAAGATGATGAAATGAAAAAAAATATAAATCACATTAAAAGTCTTTTATTAGAGCAATAGGCAAAAAATGCAGTTCAGTGTAAAAAGAGACATACTTTTAAAATCTTTAAATTTTGTTCAAGGCATTGTTGAAAAAAAAAACACTCTACCGATTCTTTCCAATGTATTGTTGCAACTAAAAGAAAAAAAATTAATTATTGTGGCTACGGACCTAGACATAATTTTTTATGATGAAATTACAGATGTTACAATATTGAGCGAAGGTAGTACTACTACATCTGCAGCAATACTTTATGATATTTTAAGGAAAATATCATCAAATTCAGATTTAAATTTTGATTTAAAAACAGAAAACAAACTAAGTCTAAAAAGTGATAATTCAGATTTTAATTTACTTTGTCTGCCAACTGACAATTTTCCAACTTTTTCTGAAGAGTTTGAGAATCAAAAAATAAACTTAAATAATCAAAGATTTTTAAAGTTACTTAATAAAACAAAAATATCTATTTCTAATGATGATACTAGACATTATTTAAATGGAATATTTGTTCATTTAACAGAGTCAAATGGAAGAAATTTTCTAACTGCAGTGGCCACTGATAGTCACAGACTGTCCTCTAGTAGTCTAGAGATAGATAGTCCAGAAAATTTCACCTCTTTTATTTTGCCGAGAAAAACAGTATTTCAGCTCTGCACACTGCTAACCGAGTCCAACGATAAACTTTACATGCAAACAAGCGAAAATAAGATTAAGTTTTCAATGGGAAATTTGCAACTAATTTCAAAAGTAATTGACGGTAAATTTCCAGATTATAAAAAAGTTGTGCCAGTCAGTAACGATAAAACTTTAATTGTGCCTTCAAAAGAATTTATAGACTCGATAGAACGAGTAACAAGCGTATCACTAGACCGAAAAGAAGGTGTAAAATTAGCGATAAATAAAGAAAATATTCAGTTTTCTGTTAATAGTGCAAATTCTGGAGAAGGTAATGAGATAATAAAAGCAAAGTTTAATGCTGAAAATTTAAATATTAGTTTTAATTCTAAATATTTAATAGATATTGCATCAGAAATTGAAGATAAACATTTAAAATTAAATCTAAAAGATTCCGTTTCACCTGTTTTAATTGAAGATATTTCCGATAAAAATAGTTTTTACGTTATAATGCCCATGAAAATCTAACATTTATGAAATTTACAATTTTTTTTTTATTTTAAGCTAGAAACGTTGATATTAAATAATTCTAAGCAACCCATTTACCCAGGCATTTTATATTAATTGAAAAAAATGATATAAATCTTCATCAAATTTATTACATGTCAAAAAATTCTGAACTAAAAACTAAAATATCTTATGGTGCTGACTCAATAAAAGTACTTAAAGGTCTGGATGCTGTAAGAAAAAGACCAGGTATGTATATTGGAGACACGGATGATGGCTCTGGGTTGCATCATATGGTTTTTGAGGTAATAGATAACTCTATCGATGAGGCATTAGCTGGGTATTGTAATGATATTAAAGTTACTATTAACAAAGATGATACCGTCACAGTCGAAGATAATGGTAGAGGAATACCCGTAGATATACATAAAAGTGAAAAAATGTCTGCAGCAGAAGTTATTATGACTCAATTACATGCAGGGGGAAAATTTGATCATGATACTTATAAAGTTTCAGGTGGACTACACGGTGTAGGTGTATCAGTTGTCAATGCTCTTTCCGATAGACTTGAACTTAATATTTTTAGAGAGGGATATGAATATTTAATAATTTTTGAAAATGGAAATACGATAAAACCATTGAAGAAAGTTGGAAAAACTAAAAAAAAAGGAACTAAGATTAATTTTCTACCATCAAAAAAAGTATTTTCATCAACAAATTTTAGTTCAACAATTATTGAAAAAAGAATTAGAGAGCTCGCTTTTCTAAATAAAGGTATATGCATAACTTTGTTAGACCAGACTTCCAAAAAAGAAAAAGAATTTGTTCACAAATACGACGGAGGAATAACAGAATTTGTAAAACATATTAACAACAAAAAACCGATATTAGTTAATAAAAATGAAAAAGAAGTCTTCAAAAAACCTGTATTTGTAACATCTACAAAAAACAATGTAGTAGTTGAATGTTCATTTGAATGGAACGCTGGTTACTCAGAGGAGGTTCTCCCATTTACTAATAATATTCCTCAAAAAGACGGTGGAACGCATCTTTTAGGCTTTAGAAGTGCACTAACTAGAGTAATCAACAAATATTCTAGTGATAGAAATAATAAGAAAAATAGAGTCACTCTTTCTGGCGAAGACATCAAAGAAGGATTAACTGCAGTTCTATCCATTAAAATGCCTGATCCAAAGTTTTCATCACAAACCAAAGATAAACTTGTTTCTTCGGAAATAAGACTAATAGTCGAGAGTATCATTAGTGATAAAGTTTCAACATGGTTTGACCAAAACCCTTCAATAGCAAAGACTGTTCTTGAAAAGATTACCCAGGCAGCTATGGCAAGAGATGTTGCTAGAAAAGCAAGGGATAGTGTTAGAAGAAAAGGAACATTTGAATTATCTGGTTTACCTGGAAAATTAGCTGATTGTCAGATACAAAAAAAAGAAGGAACTGAACTTTTTATTGTAGAGGGAGACTCAGCAGGTGGTTCTGCAAAACAAGGAAGAGTAAGAGAGTTTCAAGCAGTTTTACCTTTAAGAGGTAAAATTTTGAATACTTTTGTTAACGGAAAAACTAACGGCGATGATCATGCAACTAAAGCTTTGTCAAAAATGATGTCATCAAATGAAATAGTGACCTTAATAAATGCACTAGGTACAGGATCTAAAGATTTTAATATAGAAAATTTAAGATATGAAAAAATTGTCATTATGACAGACGCAGATGTTGACGGATCACATATTAGAACATTGCTACTTACTTTTTTTAATAATTATCCATTTAATCAATTAATTGAAAATGGCCATATATATTTAGCGCAACCACCATTATTTAAAGTAACAAAGGCAAACAAAAGTGTTTACATAAAAGATGAAAAAGCTCTTGAGGATTATATCTATGACGTAGCAGGAAAAATTAACAAAAAAATTAAAAAAGGTTCCTCGGAGTATAATAAATTTATGCAGGAACAAAGAGAAAAATTATCAATTCAAAGATTTAAAGGCTTAGGGGAAATGAATCCAGAAGAATTATGGGAAACTACTCTTAATCCAGAAAATAGAACTATGTTAAGGGTACAATATACTAAAGGTACCAAGGAACGCTCAAAGGAAGATCAAAAGATGATACAAATTTTGATGGGTGACGAAGTGGCCCCTAGAAAAGATTTCATAACAAGTAATGCACTTGATGTGGCAAACCTTGATATATAAAATTAGTTAATATGAATTTTTCTACTCTTTTTAGATTAGGAGAAAATCTCAATTTAGACAGAAAAACACTAATCATATTAAGATGGATAGCCATCACAGGCCAATTAACAGCAATAAATTTAGTTTATTTTTATCTAAAATTAGATTTTCCAATATTGATTGCTCATTTCATAATTTTTTTTGGATTATCAACAAATTTATTTTTACAGTTTAAAATTAAATCAGTTCAATTAAAGGATTTTTATTCGAGTATATTTCTTTTGTATGATTTAATACAATTAAGTTTGCTATTATACTTGACCGGAGGTATTTCCAATCCTTTTTCAATATTGATGATAATTCCAGCTATTGTCTCGTCAACATTTTTAAGTATGGGAACAACAATAATTTTAGGAATCTTCACTATATTATTTCTGTTTTTATTGACTTTATTTCATTACCCACTACCTGGTATACACGATCAATCAATTACTTTTCCAAAATTGTATTTAGTAGGTTATTTTATAGCAATAATTATAGGTTTAGTTTTTTTAAGTTATTTTGGCATTAGGTTTTCAGGAGAAAGCAAAAGAAGATCAGATGCTGTTAATAAATTACAACAAGTTATAGCCAAGGAATATGAGTTGGAATCACTTGGAGGACAGGCAGCAGCAGCTGCACACTCTCTGGGAACACCTTTAGCAACAATAAGCGTTGTCTCAAAAGAGTTAAAAAAAGAAATTGGAAACAATAAAGAGTATTCCAAAGATATCGACTTATTAATAAGCCAAACAAAAAGATGTGGAGAAATACTTAAACAAATTTCAAAAAAACAAATTATAGAAGATGAATTTTTGAGTAAAACAAATTTGGAAGATCTTTTA
>MDTG01424759.1_pt1 | contig 17452 bp, 17 predicted proteins | sample 811421 | NCBI WGS metagenome assembly MDTG01 (sample SAMN05326645, study PRJNA326480) | marine metagenome | isolation source: seawater | place: Pacific Ocean: South East | collected 2011
AGAATCGATTACACTTCCCGTAAGTGATTGAAAAATATGGATAAAAAATATGGAATGTGGCACGTCACTCGCGCCATTTTCTCCTGAATGGTCTTCCTTCCGTTCTGTTCCGACTATGCGCGTCGTTCAGGCTCCGGCCTGCGAAGTGCTGATCCCTTGCCCTGCGAGACACTCTTTAGCCTTCTGAGGGAAAGACCTTGCCCTATAAAGTTATCATGATAACTATATAGGGCAGCTTGGAGACAGACATGTTTCGCAATTTCATCAGCCACCTCGTCTTCAGTGCGACGGTGATCAGTGGCGCATATGCACAGGAGAAAGAAGCCGTGAGTGAGTCAGAGGCAATTCCGTTTGAAGAGACAGAACGCTTCCAGCGAGGTCTCGAGAACCTGAACAGAATAGACGGCGAAGCGGGCCAGAATGTAATAAACAGCCTGGCTGACGTTTCGCCAGATCTTGCCCGGTACACAATCGAGTATCCCTTTGCCGACATTTACAACCGGCCGGGGCTGGACCTGCGGTCACGCGAGATCGCGACAATCGCCGCCCTTACCGCGATGGGGAATGCTCAACCCCAGCTGAAAGTGCACATTGAAGCTGGTCTGAATGTCGGACTATCGGAAGATGAGATCAAAGAGGTTATTTTGCAGATGAGTGTTTATGCAGGCTTTCCTGCAGCGCTGAATGGTATGCAGGCGGCGAAGGAAGTTTTTTCTCTTAAGGAAGCAGATAAGACTGGCGGGACAACAGTAGATGAATGAGGGGCAGCCGATGCTGCTCGCTTCACCCGATCTGACGGCTGACGACTATGTTTTTCCTGAAAGAACTCCCCTCTCGCCAGACGCTTGAACGCTACAGCGTGCGTTATCCGGATCTGGATGTCGGAAACCTCGAAGACGCACTCATCATGATGCGCAGGGCGAGCGTCCTGGTTCGCGAACTTGAGAAGTATTTCGATGCGCGTGGCCTCTCGCTTTTGCGATTTCTGATTCTGATTGTTCTCGACCGTGAGCCTGAAAGTGACATGCTGTCTTTTGGTGAGATAACTGAACGGGTCGATGTGTCGAAACCCGTTATGACGCGGACGCTCAAGGCTCTGGAGGAAGATGGGCTGATCGCTGTGGAGGGCGGCGATGACAAGCGGGTCAAGCATGTGCGGTTGACGGAACCCGGCAAGGAAATCCTGCAACAAACGCTTCCCGGCTACTATACGCTGATTAATGCCTTCATGCAGAAGGGAGAGGCGTAGTGTGTCGCCGCTCATCCGGATTATGAAGCCGCCCCTCGGGGCGGCTTTTCTGATTTCCGGGCCGGGGTTTGGCCTGCGTGCCTACCGGTAATAATCGCAGAGCGTGTTGATCAGCGCGCGGCCGACGCCGCCGCTGCAGCGATAGTAGATCGTCTGCGCATCCCGGCGTGATTCCACCAGGTTTGCAGCGCGTAGCTTTGCGAGGTGCTGAGACACTGCCGAGTGCGACTGTTCGGTCAGGTTGGCGAGCTCGCCCACCGGCAGCTCACCGCCCTCGCTGAGCGCACAGAGGATCTTCAGGCGGGTCTCGCTCGACATCGCCTTCATGACTTCGGAGGCTTCATGAATGCTGTCCGAAACCACCTCATAGGCGTCGTTGGCGGCTTTCTTTCTTGCGGCCATCAGCTGTGTACCTCCTGAACGGTTCCTGCTGTGTCAGCAGATTCCGTGCCTCTTTTCTCGGGCAGCCAGTCGGGGCCGCGCAGAGCGACGTAGATCGCGGGAATCACCAATACGGTCAGCGCCGTTGAAGAGGCCAGTCCGAACAGCAGTGAGATGGCCAGACCCTGGAAAATCGGGTCCGTCAGGATCACCGCTGCCCCGATCATGGCCGCCAGGGCGGTCAGCAGGATCGGCTTGAAGCGGATGGCCCCGGCGTGCAGCAGCACGTCCTTCAGCGGCGTCTTGCCGTCTTCCAGGTGGCGGACGAAATCCACCAGCAGGATCGAGTTACGCACGATAATCCCGGCAAGCGCGATGAAGCCGATCATCGACGTTGCCGTGAACGGCGCCCCGAACAGCCAGTGGCCGATCATGATGCCGATAAGCGTCAGCGGCACCGGCGTCAGGATGATGAGCGGCACGCGGAACGTCCCGAACTGGCCGACGACGAGGATATAGATCGCCAGCAGGGCCACGGCGAAGGCGGCGCCCATGTCGCGGAAAGTGACATAGGTGATCTCCCATTCGCCGTCCCAGAGCAGGGTCGGCTGGGTATCGTCCGCCGGCTGGCCGTACATGCGCACAGCTGGCGCGGTGAGGCCGGCAGCGGCCCAGTCGAACGCTTTCACCTTGTCCTGGATTTCGAACATGCCGTAGATCGGTGCTTCGAACCGGCCGGCCAGTTCGCCCATCACCATGTCGGCAAAATAGCCGTCGCGGCGGAAGATGACCGGGGAACCGAATTCCTCCGAGACATCGACCAGTGCGCCCAGTTCCACTGGCGGCGCGTTCGGGCCAGAGAGGCGGGCCGGCACCGGAATGGTGGCGATCTCCTGCGACCAGTTGCGTTCCGATTTCGGCAGGCGGATGCGGATGTCGAGCGGATCGCGGCCTTCGCTGCGGGGGCTGACGCCGACCGTCTGGCCCGCAAAGGTGAGGGCAATCGTATCCAGGATGTCCTGTTGCTGGACGCCATAATCTGCGGCGCGCGGCTCATCCACAGAGACGGTCAGGCGCGGGGCCGGATCGCCGATGGAATTGTCGACGTCGACGATGAAGTCCGTGTCCCTGAAGAACTGTTCGACAATAGCAGCGGTCTCACGCCGGGCTTCCGGCGTCGGGCCGTAGATCTCGGCCAGCAGCGTAGAGAGCACCGGCGGGCCGGGGGGAACCTCGACCACTTTCACGCTGGTGCCTTCCGGCATCGGCAGGGCCAGCAGGCGCTCACGGATGTCGAGGGCAATCGGATGGCTCGCCCGCTTGCGGTGAGACTTCTCGGAGAGGTTCACCTGCAGGTCGCCGAGTTCCGGCGCAGCGCGCAGGAAGTAGTGGCGCACGAGGCCGTTGAAGTTGAACGGCGCCGCGGTACCGGCATAGGCCTGAATGGTTTCGACCTCTTCCACATCGCGGATGGCATCGGCCAGCGCGAAGAGGGCGCGTTCGGTATCCTCGACCGAGGCACCTTCCGGCAGGTCGACCACGACCTGGATTTCCGACTTGTTGTCGAACGGCAGCAGCTTCACCGGCACGACCTTGAAATAGAACAGGCTGAGCGAGGCGAGCGTGGCGATGCCGACGGCGATCAGGAAGATCCACGAATTTCTGCGCGAGGAGACAATCGGGCTGGCGACCTTCGTGTAGAAGGCGGCGAGACGGGTCGCTTCGGCGCCTTCGGGATGGTCCTCCTCGCCGCTGGCGCCGTGGCCATGCAGCGGGGCCTTGCCGGCAATCTTCATCATCAGCCATGGCGCAACGCCGACGGCGACGAAGAAGGAGAACAACATGGCGGCCGAGGCGTTCGCCGGGATCGGCGCCATGTATGGCCCCATCAATCCGGACACGAACATCATCGGCAACAGCGCCGCGATCACGGTCAGCGTGGCGATGATGGTCGGGTTGCCCACTTCGGAGACCGCATCGATGGCGGCCGCCACGCGCGAGCGTCCGTCCTTCATGGCCCAGTGGCGGGCGATGTTTTCGATGATGACAATGGCATCGTCCACCAGGATCCCGATGGAGAAGATCAGGGCGAACAGCGACACGCGGTTGATCGTGTAGCCCATCATCAGCGACGCAAAGAGCGTCAGCAGGATGGTGGTCGGGATCACGATCAGCGTCACGAGTGCTTCGCGCCAGCCAATCGCAAAGGCGATCAGGATCACGATGGAAACGGTCGCCAGGCCAAGGTGGAACAGGAGTTCATTGGCCTTGTGGTTCGCGGTTTCGCCATAGTCGCGGGTCACCTCGACGCGCACACCTTCCGGGATCAGGCCGCCCTTCAGCAGGTCGACCCGGTGCAGGATGGCTTCAGCCACGTTCACGGCATTGGCGCCGGGGCGCTTGGCGAGAGAGAGGGTGACGGCCGGGCGGGCGGCAAAGCCGTTGCCGTCTTCGCGGCGGTCCAGTGTCCAGACACGGGAGTCGCTTTCCGCGCCGGCCACGCGGATCGTGGCGACGTCGGAAAGGTAAACCGTGCGGCCATCGGCACCCGGGATTTCAAGACGTTCCAGTTCGCCGACCGCATCGATCCGGTCGCCTGCCTGGACGAGCAGCGTATTGCCGTCCTGGCGGGCAGAGCCGACCGGCATGGCGGCGGCGGCCTGTCCGACGGACTGGACCAGCGTCTGCAGCGGCACGCCATAGGCGGCCATCGCCTGAATGTCCGGCTCCACGCGCAGCTCCAGCGGGCGTCCGCCGATGATTGTCGTCAGGCCGACATCGTCGATCTTGATGAGTTCGGACTGCAGCTCTTCTGCGAGCATGCGCAGTGTGGTGTCGGTCCAGACGTCCCCGGTCCATTCTTCCGGCGACAGGGTCAGCGTGACGATGGAGACGTCATTGATCCCCCGGCCGACAACCAATGGCATCGGCACATCCGGCGGGATCCGATCCATGTTCGCGCGGATCTTTTCGTGCACACGGAGGATCGCGTCATCGGCGTCGGTGCCGACATTGAAACGCGCGGTGACCATGGCGCCGTCATCGCGGCTCTGGGAATAAACGTGCTCGACGTCCGGGATCGCCTTGATGATGTTTTCCAGCGGTTCGGTGACCTGTTCGACCACGTCCGGTGCTTTCAGACCCGGCGCCTGGACGATCAGATCGACCATCGGCACGGAGATCTGCGGCTCTTCCTCCCGCGGGATGGAGAACAGCGCAACGAGGCCGACAGCGAGCGCCGTCAGCAGGAAGAGAGGGGTGAGCGGCGACCGGATGGTCGACCGTGTGATGGAACCCGAGACGTCCGGTTTCATGCGGTTACTCCGGCTTTTCGATTTTGTCCCCGGGCTTCAGGCCGGTGAGCACTTCATATTTGCCTTCGGTGTCAGCCAGCGGCGCGGCGAGCGCGATCGGCGCATCGACGAACCGGTCACCCACCTGCACACGGACGAAATCCACGCCATAGCGGGTGGAGACATAGTCCTTCGGCACGAGGATGGCGCGGCGTTCACCGACCGGGGCCAGCACGTCGACCCGTTCACCAACGAGGGCGTCGAGCCCGCCGGGCACGGTGGCGTCAGCAATCAGTTCGCCATTGCGCAGTTCGGGATAGATTTTCACAATCGTGGCTGTACGTACGTCGCCGCCGCGGGTCGGCAGGCGCAGGGCGAAGGTTTCGCCTTCTTTGATCTGCGCCGCATGCCGTTCCGGCAGGGACAGGCGCACGACGCCGTTCACAGTGGCAAAGGTCGCAATGATTTCGCCAGGCGAAACGACTGATCCTTCGACCACGTTCACACCGGTGACCTTGGCGTTGGCGGGGGCAAGAATGCGCCCCTCTGCCTGCCGGGCGCCGAGCGCGTTGCGTTCAGACTGCGCTGAAGAGAGGTTGCGCTTCAGGACGTCCAGATTTGTGCGCTGCTCATCAAGGCGCGCCTTCGGGAAGAAGCCCTGCTCGAATAGGGCCTCATTCCGGGTCAGGTCTTCCTCGGCCTGTCGGATCTGCGCCTGCAGGCCCTGGATACGGGAGGCGAGCGCGGAGATGCTGGGGGCGATGGTGGCATCCGTTACAACGGCCACCAGTTCGCCGGCGTCCACGACATCGCCTTCATCGATGGACAGGCGGGAGATGACGCCCTGCAGCCGCGAGCGGGCGGTGGCAGAGTCCGCCGCCTCGATCCGTGCGACAGCCGGACGGTAGTCCATCACCACCGATTCCTCGACGGTCATGACCTGGGCGGACACCGGAAGGGAGAGGGCGGCAAAGGCCGCACTGAGAAAGAGCGTTCTAGTAACGGCCATGGTCTTCCACCTTGCCGGTTGCGGGATTGATCTGGACACACGGGAAGCCATCGGCCTTCCACTGCATGATGCCGCCGGCCATGTGCGCGGCGTCGGCGCCGGTCGCCTTCATGAAGGCATCAAGCGCGGCGCGTGAGCGTTTGCCGGACCCGCACTGGAACACGATCTTGCGGCCGGGAGCGGTCGGAATGGCTTTCGGTTCGAAGGTCGAGAGCGGGTGGAGCAGGGCACCGTGAATACGCTCGAAAGCGAACTCGTTCGGCTCCCGCACATCCACGAGCATGATCTCGTTGGCCTTGAGGCCTTCGCAAACGGTTGCAGGGGAAAGGTCGCGGGGATCAGCCATAGGGGACTCCTTTTCTTTGCGCATGCGCGCACGCCTGTTCTTTTCATCCGGAATACAGTCGCGCGGGCAGATTAAACATGCGACATAATGCGCATTTTATAAAACACGAATATAAGGGATAACGCATACAAAGAATTAATCCCACAGGGAGTAGGGCCATGGCTAAGATCGTAGTGTTGGGTGCAGGATTGGGCGGCGTTATCGCCGCTTATGAGATTCGCAAGAAAGTGCGGCGGCAGGATGAAGTGATCGCCGTTAACGAAACGGACTTCTACCAGTTCGTTCCTTCGAACCCCTGGGTTCTGGTCGGCTGGCGAGACCGTGAGGATATTGTCGTCGACCTTGAAAAGCCGATGAAAAAGCGCCGCGTGCAACTGGTCGTCGGCGCTGCAGAGAAAGTCGAGCCGGAAAACAAACGCCTTCGCATGACCGATGGCTCCTTTGTCGATTACGATTATCTCGTCATCGCAACCGGGCCGGAACTCGCTTTTGACGAAATCGAAGGTCTTGGCCCGAATGGCCATACCCAATCTGTCTGCCACATTGATCATGCCGAAGCCGGCTACAAGGCATTCGAAGAATTCTGCAACGACCCCGGGCCCGTCATTGTCGGCGCGGTTCAGGGCGCGTCCTGTTACGGCCCGGCCTATGAAACGGCCATGATCATTGAGACCGAGCTTCGCAGGCGGAAGATCCGCGACAAGGTGCCGATGACCTTCGTGACCTCCGAACCCTATATCGGCCATCTCGGCCTTGATGGCGTGGGCGATACCAAAGGCCTGCTCGAAAGCGAAATGCGCGACCGCCACATCAAGTGGATCTGCAACGCGAAAGTTCAGAAGGTCGAAGCCGACAAGATGATTGTCGAGGAAGTGAACGAGGATGGCTCCACAAAGGAGATCCACGAGCTTCCGATGAAGTATTCGATGATGCTGCCGCCCTTCCGCGGCGTGCCTGCGGTGCGGGACATTGAAGGCCTCGTCAATCCGCGCGGCTTCGTCATTACCGACAAGCACCAGCGCAATCCGAAATATCCGGAAGTCCTGGGCCTCGGCGTCTGCATCGCCATTCCGCCCGTCGGCAAGACGCCGGTGCCGGTCGGTGTGCCGAAAACGGGCTTCATGATCGAATCCATGGTCACCGCGATTGCCGAGAACCTCGGCCAGATCGTGCGCGGCAAGGAGCCGACCCATGAGGCGACCTGGAACGCGATCTGTATTGCCGACTTCGGCGATGGCGGCGTGGCCTTTATCGCCCAGCCCCAGATCCCGCCGCGCAATGTGAACTGGTCCGTGTCCGGCGGTTGGGTGCATACGGCCAAGATCGGTTTCGAGAAATACTTCCTCGGAAAGATCAAGGCTGGCCGTTCCGAAACCTTCTACGAGAACGCCGCGCTGAACCTGCTGAAAACCTACAAGCTGAAGTAATCCGCAGAGGAGTCCGTCATGGTGGACACAACCGTCAAAGACCGTATCGCCATCTGTACCAGTTGCGGCGCGCCCAATCGCGTCGCGGCCGGCAAGCCGCTTTCCGCAGGCAAATGCGGCAAGTGCAGCCAGCCGCTGGCCACGCAGACGCCGGTGGACATTGACGGCGCCATGCTGGAACGCCTCATCGCCCGCGACACCGGCGGCTTCGTGCTGGATGTCTGGGCGCCCTGGTGCGGCCCGTGCCGGACGATGGCCCCTGCCTATGAGGCGGCGGCCGGGCGGTTCGCCGATCAGGTCCGCTTCTTCAAGCTGAATTCCGACAAGAACCAGGAGACCGCCGGGAAGCTCGGCATCCGGGGCATCCCGACCCTGCTGGCCTGGGAGGATGGAAGCCTCATCGCCAACCAGGCAGGCGCCCAGACGGGCGAAGGCCTCGCCCGGTGGATCCAGTCAACCTTCAGGCTGACCGCCTGATCCCAACCCATTCAGGCTGAGTGCCTGATCCAACTCAGAGGATGTTCAAGATGAATGTCGATCGTGCTGTTTTTGCTTTCGCTGGCGTCGTTGTTTCGCTGAGCCTGGCGCTTGGCTATTTCGTATCGCCTTACTGGTTCCTGCTGACGGCGTTTGCCGGGCTGAACATGTTCCAGGCCGCGTTCACGGGCTTCTGCCCGGCCGCGCTGATCTTCAAGGCCATCGGCCTGAAGCCGGGTAACGCGTTCAAATGAGCATGAAATTTGTCCGCCGCCTGTCTGTCAGCCTTCTGGCACTGGCCGCACCGGTTGCGCTGGCCCAGCCGATCTCGCTGCGCGATGCCGTGCAGCAGGCCTTGGGTCATGATCCGTCGCTGGAACAGGCTGAGGCTGGCGTTGAACGCAGCCGTGCCGGGGTGGACGCCGCCCGCGCAGGCCGCGGCCTCCAGGCCGGATTTCAGGCAGAAGTCGGCGCCGTGGAAACGGACTTCACACAGGACCGGATCTCCCAGGTGCCACGCTCGGCCGGCCTTCAGGCGGAATGGACCGTGTTCCAGTCCGGTGCCCTCGGCGCCGCCGTCGATGCGGCCAAGGCCCAGCGCGAAGCTGCCGGCTACCAGCTGCTCGGCGCGCGCGAGAGGCTGATCCTCGACACGTTCGAAGCCTACGCCAATGCCTGGCTCGCCGAGCGGACGGTCGAAGTCGCCGAAGCCCGCGTTTCCACCTTCCGCATACGCCTCGACGAGACGCAGGCCCGGTTCGATCAGGGGCAGGTGACCCGCACCGATATCGCCCTCACTGAAGCGCGTCTTGCCTCCGCGCAGGCCCAGCGGGAAGCCGCCCGTGCCGCGCTGTCCGGGGCCTGGGCACGCCTTGCCCGCCTGACCGGCGTCGACCATGCCGTGACCGCAGAACCACCCGCCCTCGGTGAAATCGTCGGCGGGGACATGCAGGCCGCCCTGTCGCGCGTCATGTCCCGCAACCCTGACCTTGCCGCCGCCCGCGCCGCCGAAATCTCCGCCGGGCACAGGGTGGCCGAGGCAAAGGGCAAGTTTGGCCCGAAAGTCTCGCTGCGCGCCCGCGCCACGACCGGGGAAGATGTCTACTTCTTCTTCGAGGACCAGATCAGCGATGTCGGCGCGTTTGTGCGCGTCGAAGTCCCGCTGCTGACCAGCGGCCTGCGCAACGCCTCCAAGCGTGAAGCCATTGCCGGACGCAGTGCCGCCACGGCCAATGTCCGCGCGGCAGAGCTGCAGCTGCACGAAGCGGTGGCCGGTCTCTGGGGCGACATCGAAGCCCGGCGCCTGTCGCTGGCTGCGGCCGAGCGGGCCGAGAAAGCCGCAGAGCTTGCCGCCGAAGGGGCCCAGAAAGAGCAGCAGGCCGGTATCCGCACGCTGGTCGATGCTCTGGATGCGGAGAATGAATTCCGCGACGCGCAGATTGCCCGCTACCGCGCGGCAACCCAGCTGCAGATCGCCGAAGCGCGCCTCCTGTCCCTGTCCTCGGAACTGGAACAACAGCTCGCCACGCTGCCCTGATCCGCTTTAGTCCGGTATAGTCCAGTATCGTCATGACAGGTCATGCATGGTCATGACGAGGTCAGCTCTGGTCCGCCCCTCATCATGGCTGGAGGCTTGCCGGATAAGCTCACCCCAATCCCTCACCTCCCATGCCCGCGCCCGCGAGGGCATGGGAGGTGAAGGCGCTTCCTATCCGTCTGATACGCGCCCATGGCAGTCTCTCCGCCATGACACAGTTCTCCGATTTCATCATTCATGCCTATAAGACGATTGCCCGCGCCGTGGCGGAAGCCGGCGTGAATGCGGATCTGTTCAAACAGCCGGAGTTGATTTCTAAAACACTGAAGCACCGGGTCTCGGCAGAGCTGAAGCGCCTTACCGTGCTGCTCCGCCGTCTGATCTTCCTGATGGCGCTGCAGGTGGAGCTGGCGCCTCTGGTGACACGCCCGGCCAGAAATTATTTCGAAAAGACAGACGGCGAACCGAAAGCGCGCAAGGCGTTCTTTTCCGTCCTGCCGGTGCCTGCGGGTGAGGCGCCAGACTTCCTGCATGGGCCGATCACTGTGCCGACACGAGGCCCCGTGCCCGCTGCGCCGCTGATCGCCCGCTGGGAAGCGATGCTGGACACGCTGAAACACGCCAGGCGCCGGGCGAAATGTCTCGCCCGCACGATCCAGCGCTGGAAAGCCGAAGGCGAGGCCCGGCCGTACATCACGCCCATCCCAAGAACCTACGCCATGCCGGCGCCCCTCGGCCTCGTCTCGGGCGCGCTCACCGTGCAGCTGACCCAAGCCCTGCGCGACTGGCCGCCTGCCGACACGAGCTGAGCTTGCCAACAGTCAGGGTTTTTGCCGGAGCGCCATGGGCGTGTCCGGGCGGACGTGCTGGGCGCTATGCCTGGACCTTGCCGTTTGAGACAGCGAAGGCCTCTTCGGCAATCACGCGTTCTTCATTGGTCGGAATAACAAAGGCTTTCACCGGGCTCTCAGGTGTGGAGATGCAGGGCGCATTCTTCTGGTTCGCGTCTTCCGACAGAGTAAGCCCTATCCAGCCGAGATGACCGGCAACCGCCGACCGGACCGCGGCATCATTCTCGCCGATCCCTGCTGTGAAAACGACTGCATCCAGTCCGCCAATGCTCATGGAGAGTCGGCCGATCTCCCCGGCAATGCGCAGGGTGAACAGGTCCAGCGCTTCCTTTGCGCGCGGATCGTCGCTCGCCTGGAGTTCGCGACAGTCGGCGCTGATGCCGCCGGAGACGCCTTTCAGTCCGGACTGGTGGTAGAGCATGTCTTCCACCTCGCTGGCCGTGCGGTGTTCCTGCTGCAGCAGGTGAAGGATCACGCCGGGGTCCAGCGCGCCGCAGCGCGTCGCCATCGGCACACCGTCCAGGGTCGAAAAACCCATGCTCGTGTCCTGGCTCTGGCCATCCCGCATGGCGCAAAGGCTGGCCCCGCTGCCGAGATGCGCCGCGATCATGCGTCCGGCAGCAGCCTCCGGGAACCGGCGGCGCAGCTCGGCGGCGATGAATTTGTAGGACAGGCCATGGAAGCCATAGCGCTTGATCCCCCGGTCATGCAGCGCGCGCGGCAAGGCAAAGCGGCGGATCAGATCCGGATTGGTCCGGTGGAAAACCGTGTCGAAGGACGCGACCTGCGTAAGCTCCGCCCGGACCTGCCGCATCGCGCGGATGAGACGGAGCGCCTGCGGCTGGTGCAGCGGCGCCAGAATGGAGAGCGCTTCGATGCGGGCGAGAGAATTGTCATCGATCCGGACCGGGCCATCGAATTCGTCCCCGCCATGCACAACGCGGTGACCGACACAAATCAGTTCACTGAGGTCATAATGCTCTGAGATCCAGTCCAGCGTTTCCGCCATCACATCGGTGAGGTGATCGGCATGATCGGCCTTCAGCTCCACATCGAAGACCGCCTTGCCTTCGACGAGGTGGAAGGTGAGCGGGCTGTGCCGGAAGTCGATCAGCGCATGCGCAATCCGGTCCAGCCGCTCGCCTTCGATGCTGAAGAGGCCGATCTTCACGGAGGAAGACCCGGCATTGAAGGTCATCAGCAGCGGGCCGGACATGTCAGCTGCCCGATTTGGTGTAGGTCATGCCGACACTCAACCGCGCGAGCGCCGCAGACGCCATGCGGGCGGTCAGCGGATCGGCCCGGCTGGTCAGCACGATCGGCACGCGCGCGCCAAGGATCAGGCCGGCGGCGATGGCATCGGCAAAATAGATCAGCTGCTTGGCCAGCATGTTCCCGGCCTCAAGGTCCGGCACGAGGAGGATATCGGCCTGGCCAGCCACGGGGGAGACGATGCCCTTGGTTTTCGCCGCGGCCATGCTGATCGCATTGTCGAAGGCGAGCGGGCCATCGACCCGGGCGCCGGAAATCTGCCCCCGCGCCGCCATCACGGTGAGCGCGGCAGCGTCCAGCGTGGCCGGCATGCTGTCATTGACGGTTTCGACCGCGGCGAGCACAGCGACCAGCGGCGCCTCGACGCCGAGCTGGTGCATCAGGTCGACGGCGTTCTGGCAGATGTCTCGCTTCTGATCGAGGGAGGGAAGGATATTCACCGCCGCGTCGGTCACGATCAGCGGCTTGTCATAGGCCGGGATGTCCATGGCATAGACATGGCTGATACGGCGCTCGGTGCGCAGGCCGGAACCAGGGGCGACGACAGCGCCGAGCAGTTCGTCTGTGTGGAGACTTCCCTTCACGAGGACGGCGACTTCACCGCTGACGGCCATTCCCACGGCCTTTTCTGCTGCGGCGTGGCTGTGTTCGGTTTCGATGATCTGGAATCCATCGAGCGAAACGCCGGCTTCCGCGGCAGCGGCCTCGATCTTGGCCCGCGGGCCGATCAGGACGGGATCCAACAGGTCCTCGTCCCGAACTTCGACGGCGCCCTGAATGGCAACGGAGGAGCAGGGATGCACGATCGCAGCCCGGACTGTGGGAGACGCCTTGGCGCGCTCGATGAAAGCGTCATAGCGGTCATGGCGGCGCAGGCGGATGCCGGGCATGTGCTTGCGTTTGACGCGGACGCTGTCTTTCGGTGCGATGACGGTCGCTTCGCCTTTCAGGACGGTCTCGCCATCCTGATTGGTGCACACGGTTTCCAGCCGGACGAGGCGTTTCTTGTCCTGCTTCTCCAGCACGGTCACCGTCGCGGTGACGGTGTCGCCAGGAAAGACCGGTTTGGTGAAAGCGATGGTCTGGCCGAGATAGATGCAGCCGGGACCGGGCAGGGTGGTGCCAAGAACGGCAGAGACCAGCGAGGCGGTCCACATGCCATGGGCGACCGGCTTGCCGAAGATGTCTTTCGCCGCAAACTCGGCATCAAGATGCGCCGGGTTCACATCGCCGGAGACAAGGGCGAACAGTTCGATGTCATTCTCTGTGACGGTTCGCTCCAGGCAAGCGGTGTCACCGACCCTGATCTGGTCATAGGTGCGGTTTTCGAGAAAGACATCGATCATGGGCTGAGACTCCTATCTCTGGAATACATAGGTTCCGGGGGCGTCTTCAAGCGCGGGATATCCTTTTCGCGCCGCGCCTATCCGGGGCGGGCGGATGAGGTCGGCCGAAGACTGCGCCGTCAGCCACTCTGTCCAGCTCTCCCACCATGAGCCGGAATGTTCCTTTGCCGCTTCCAGCCACTGGTCCGGGCTGAGGATCGGATCGCGGTGCCGGTGATGGGCGATCCGGTAGTGGCGGCCATTATGACCGGGCTCGCTGACAATGCCGGCATTGTGCCCGCCATTCGCCAGCGCGAAGGTCAGATCGGTGTCCAGGAGTTGATGGATCTTGAAGACCGAGCGCCATGGCGCAACATGGTCCCGTTCGGTGCCCACGGCGAAGACCGGCACCCGCAAACCCTGCAGATTGACCGGGCGCCCGTCGACCATGAAACGCCCATTGGACAAGTCATTATTGATATAGAGCTTCTTCAGATACTCCGCATGCATCTTGTAAGGCATGCGCGTCGTGTCGGCGTTCCAGGCCATGATGTCGAACATGGGGGCGCGTTCCCCCATCATGTATTCACGGACAAGGCGCGACCAGAGCAGGTCGTTCGAGCGCAGCAGCTGGAACGCCCCGGCCATTTCGTCGGCGGAGAGAAAGCCCCGGTTCCACATCACGCTTTCCAGGAAGTGCATCTGGCTGTGGTCTATGAAGAGGGCGAGTTCCCCCGGTTCGCTGAAATCTGTCTGCGCCGCCAGGAGGGAGACAGACGCCAGCCGGTCATCGCCGTCCCGTGCCATGGTGGACGCCGCGATGGAAAGAAGCGTGCCGCCCAGGCAATAGCCCGCGGCGTGGACTTTCCGGTCCGGACAGATCGCGCTGATGGCATCGAGCGCATCCATCACGCCCATGCGGCGATAATCATTGAGGGAAAGCTCGTGATCGTCGGCGCCCGGATTGCGCCACGAAATCATGAAGACGGTGAAGCCCTGTTCGGTCAGGTATTTCACCATCGAATTCGTCGGAGAGAGATCGAGAATATAGTACTTCATGATCCAGGCCGGTGTGATCAGGATCGGTTCGGCGTGAACCTCTTTCGTGGCCGGGGCATACTGGATCAGTTCGATCAGGTGATTGCGGAAAACGACTTTGCCGGGCGTGACGGCCACTTGCTCACCCGGGATGAAGTCTTCGGTGCCGACCGGTGGCTTGCCCTGGATCTGGCGGCGCATGTCTTCGCGCCAGTTGTTGAAGCCATTGATGAAGTTCTGACCGCCGGTTTTGCGCGTGCGCTCCAGAACTTCCGGATTTGTGAACGGGTTGTTCGAAGGGGCGTAAATGTCGAGCAGCTGGCGGGCGACGAAGGAGACGACTTCCTCATGATGCGGACTGACGCCCGGCACATCATGGGTCAGATTGTGCCACCATTGCTGGGTCAGCAGGAAGGATTGCGACCACAGGCCGAAGGGCTGCTTGCGCCAGGCGGGATCGCGGAACCGGTTGTCGCCGGGCAGGGCCTCGATACAGCAATCGGCCTCTTCCTGTCCGGCGGCCGAGAGCATGTAGGCCGACAGGCGGCTGGCCTTGCGATAGGTTTTCTGAGCCATTTCCAGCTGTTTGCCCGGCGCAGCCTGCAGGTGCAGAAGCCAGTCCATGTAAGCGAGCGCCAGCGAGGCGGGAGACAGGCCCCCGGTAAAGCGGCTGATCATCACGTCCCGCATCCGGTCCATTGCCTCGAAGGCGCCCTGACGGGCGGCGTCGGGATCGGCTGCGGGTGTGTTCTGCGTAGAACTGGGGCGGGGGGTGCCTGAAGTGTCTTTGGGCATGGCCAGCTTTCTGCTGCGAACGGAAATCCTGCATTCTTACCGGGGCAGTATGACAGACAGTCGTACCGGTTTGCTTAAATCATTCAGCGGAAATCCACACGCCGCGCATATGGCCGTTTTGCGGGCAACCGGCCTATTCGTCTTCCGGCGGCGGCGTGCCGCGGTTCATCCACGCGAAAAGCGGCTTCAGCGGGAAGATCCATGCAATCCCGGCCACGACATAGAAGACCAGCTCAGCCCAGCGCGGCCAGTTCGAGGTCATACCGCCGATCGTTGCGGCCAGCACAATATAAATGAACAGGTAGACCAGGAGGATCAGGGCGGTGAGCGGCTTGCGCATGAATGCAGTCCTTTGTGCAGATGCGACCCCGCAGACCCTTGCCGAGCGGCAGCCTCACGTCAATTAAAGCGCATGAGCGAAACCACAATCCCCCCCGCTGCAGCCCCCTGGATCCGCCGCTGGCTGATCCTGGTCGGCCTCATGGTCTATGCGATGATCTTGATCGGCGGCGCGACCCGCCTGACCGATTCCGGCTTGTCGATTACGGAATGGGACCCGATCAAGGGCGCCATCCCGCCGCTGTCGGCAGATGCCTGGAACGAGGCTTTTGCGAAATACCGGGATACGGCGGAATACCGCTACATCAATCACGGCATGTCGATGTCGGAGTTCCAGCATATTTACTGGTGGGAGTGGGGGCATCGTTTCTTCGGCCGGATGATCGGCCTTGTGGCGGTGCTGGGCATTGCCGTGTTCGCAGTGCGGAAATGGCTGACGCGGCCGCTGCTGTGGAAGCTTCTCGGGCTCGTGGCGCTGGGTGGGCTGCAGGGCGCCATTGGCTGGTGGATGGTGTCCAGCGGCATTGGCGAGACGACCCGGGTGGATGTCGCGCCTTACCGGCTGATGACGCATTTCATTCTGGCGCTGCTGATCCTCGCCCTGGTCGCCTGGTTGTGGCTGGACCTTGGCCAGCGCGCGCGTAGCCCGGCCCCGCGTGCGATACGCGTAACGGCGAAATTGTTGCTTGTGGCGATTTTCGTGCAGATGGCAGCGGGCGCCCTGGTGGCGGGCCTCGATGCCGGGCGCAGCTATAATGACTGGCCGCTGATGGCGGGCGAACTGGTGCCGTCACATTATATAGAGGGCGATCTGGGCATCCGCAGCCTGTTCGAAGGGCGGGCTGCGACCCAGTTCAATCACCGCATCTTCGCCTATGTGATCTGGGCGGCGAGCCTTGTCGCGGCATGGGCATACCGGAAAACCGCGCACGGGCGCAGCTTCATGGTCTTTGCCGGTCTGGTCAGCCTGCAGGCTGTCTGGGGGATTTTCACCCTCTTGCACGCGGCGCCGATGAACCTGGCGCTTCTGCATCAGGCCATCGGAGTTGTGGTGACGCTGGCGGCCGTCCGCCTGGTCTGGCTGACGGCGCGCCCGGATGCGTCCGCTTAGTTCCCGCCCGTCTGGGCGTCCGGCAAGGTGATTTCGCTCGGGTCGACGAACACGACCTGGCTTTTCCCCGGCTCCACTTCGCCGGCCAGCGCGATCACGCCGCCCGGGTAACCGCCGGACATCATGGTGCCCATGGCGGCCATGGCGACCGGCTTCTCAGGTGCGAACACGCTGAGGCCGTCGCGGATATTCACGTCAGTTGTGGTCATGCCGAGGTCGGTGGACAGTTTCAGGCCGGAATCAGGCTCCAGCGACAGAAGCGCGGAGACCTGGCCGCGGATCAGCGGGGCAGCAGCTGTGGCACGCGGGGAGGCGACCAGCGTGTCATCGGTGTAGGCGCAGGACTGGATCGGGAAGTCGGTGAATGTGGATTCGCCGCGTTCCCAGCTCAGTTCCCCATCGGTTTCCTTGACGATTCCTGCCTGCAGAACCCGGTCATTGCCCAGTGTCCAGAAAGCCAGCCGCATGATGCCTTCCGTGCCGGCCGGGCCGGAGCAGAGGCCTTCAACGAAGGTCTCACCGTCAACAGAGAGATCGACCTGCGCCGGGGCGATCAGGCCATCGCCGAAAACATAAGCTTTTACAGTGCCTTCGCGGTCAACGCCCGGGAAGACAGTCAGCGTGCTGCCACCGATATTGGTGGACTGGCCACCGGCCAGCGCTTTGACACGGAAATTGGTCGGCTCGCCGATCCGTTCAGCCTCCATGTCGAAGAACTGGAGGCCGCCGGGCTCATAGGCGACAGCCAGGATACCGCGTGACCCGCCGGACAAAGCGATTGCAGAGACGGGTGATTCCAGTGTACGGGTCGCCCATACCGCCGGAAGCTCCACATCTGCAGTGATTGCAGAGGTTTCCGGGGGGGATTTGGGCGCTTGTTCCGGCTTGCTGCAGGCCGCCGTGGTAAAAAGCAGGGCAAGTCCAAGCCCTGCGTTGACAACGGTGGATGTGGCGCTTAAACGCCAGCGCTTGAATTCCATTCCATGAACTCCGAAAGCGAGA
>MDTG01013758.1_pt1 | contig 17446 bp, 20 predicted proteins | sample 811421 | NCBI WGS metagenome assembly MDTG01 (sample SAMN05326645, study PRJNA326480) | marine metagenome | isolation source: seawater | place: Pacific Ocean: South East | collected 2011
AGATGACGAAGTAAGGATGGGAGTTTGAAATTCAACAAAGTTTCTATCTATCATTTTCTTTCTAATGTCTGATATTATTTTGCTTCTTAAAGTAATGTTTTTGTGTAGTTTGTTTCTTCTTAAATCTAAAAATCTATATTTTAATCTAATTTCTTCGCCATATTCAATATCTGAATTAACAGGCAGTGGAAGAATTTCAGATTTGGATAAAATTTTATATTCTTCAATTTGTATTTCAATATGTCCTGTTTGAAGATTTTTGTTTATTGTTTCCTCAGATCTTTTAACAACTTCACCAATAATTGTTAAAACACTTTCATTACTTATTTTACTTATTTGTTCGAATAGAGAATGAGATCCGTCAATCACACATTGTGTAATCCCATAATTATCTCTTAAATCTATAAATAATAGATTTCCATGATCTCTAATTGTGTCAGCCCAACCTGATAAGATTACTTTTTCACCGAGATTAGAGATTGATAAATCTGAGCATAAATGAGATCTATATTTGTTCATAATTTTGATCCATCTATAGTATTTCTTTTATTAATGGTATTGTTAATTGCCTTTTTTTTTCAAGTGACAATACATCTAATTTATTCACAATTTTATTAATACCCAGATAACTTCTATCAACTCTTCTCAAAATATATTCAAAAATTTCATTTGAGTTAATAATAAATTGTTTATCTATTAAAAGTTTTGTTAAGATTGATAAGAGCATCTCATCATTAGGTTGTTTAATTTCTAAATTAGAAAATGTTTTTAAACGCGATGATAAATCATCAAATTCGAAATTAATTTCATTAATTTTCTTGTCTGAAGTAATCAATATTTTTAAATTATTTAATATACAATGATTTACAATATGAAAAATCTTTTCCTGATCATAAAATAAAAAATTATCAATTAAAATATTATTTTTTTCAATTAAAAGTAATTCGTAATTATTAAAATATTGTATTGCATTATTTTTTTTTAACCAAATTTTTGCAAGATAAGATTTCCCTGATTTTTTTGGACCATATAAATAAGATAAATATGTATCATTATTTATTAGAGCGTTGAAAGGATAATAATTTGTTTTATTAACAAAGAAATCTAGTTCATTGTCACAACCATCTTTATTATCATTAAATATATAATTAAAACTTACTTGTTTAATCATATTAGCCTTATATTACATTCATTTTTATTATAACTAATTTTTAGTTTATTTAATTCTAAAATTTTAATTAATATATTTAAATTACCATAATAATTAATATCGTATTCAATATTTTTATGTGAAATATTTTTTATATTTAATTTATTTATAATAGATACTTTATTTAAGTTATTCCTAATCTCTTTTAATTCCATAATATTAAAATAAGCAATTCTACACGTAAGATAATTTAAAGTTTTATTTTGTATCTGATGTATATTCTTCCACAAATCTATAGTTTCATATTGTAATTTTTGAAAAAATACATCCATTTCATTTTTATTAAAAAATAATTTTTTTTCTAAAATTTTACCATTTGAAAGTAATATTAAATTGTAAGTAACTTTATTTTCGTTAGAATTAGCAATAACGATCATATTTTCTATGGATTTATATTTTTTTGAAAAATTATTTATTTTTTTAAAATCTTTATTAACTATACTCTCTTCGTTTAAAATAAATCTATCATTTATATCTAAATTAGGTATTTGAAAAAAATTATTATCACTTAAATTATCATTATAATATCTATAATGTTGATTATTTATTGAAAATAAATTATTTTCAAATTTATTAATTTCATAAATGATTAATAAAATCTTATCTGGATGATATTCAACATAAGGTATTTCTTTTAATCTCAAAAAATCTATAATCCTTTTTTTGTTGTAATTAACCTTTATTTTTGATTTATATTTATCATTAATAATTTTTTCATCATTAATAACAATATTTTTAATAAATGTATTAATTAAGTCTTTATCGAGACTTTTATTAACTTCCTCAAAAAACTCATTACTCAAAGTATTTTTAAAAATAGATACTATACTTTTAATTTTTACTTTGTTTATTTCTCTTAATTTATCTTCATCAATATTATTAGAGGTGAATTCAATATTATAAAATAAAGTATCGAATAAATCTATTGAGTTAACGTTTTTACAAAAAAAAATTAAAATTAAAATTAAAAATAAAATTTTCATTATATTATTGCAATGTGCTACATTTTAATTATTATATAATATATGGATTATAATAAAGACAATATAGTTAAAGATAAGGCGCAAACATGGAAAACTTTTAACAAATTAACAATTTATACAATTATTTTTGTTGCTATTATTTTAATAATTATTTTCTCTTTATTTAATTATTAATTATTTCACTTGCATCAAAAAAATAATTTATTTCAATTTTTGCATTTTCGTTTGAATCAGATCCATGTACAGAATTCTCTTGAATGTTTAATGCATGTAGTTTTCTAATTGTTCCATTTTCTGCATTTTCAGGGTTTGTTGCTCCCATAATTTTTCTATATTTTTCAACAGCATTATCACCTTGAAGAACTTGAAGAATTACAGGTCCAGAAGTCATGTATTGAATAAGATCATCGAAAAAAGGTTTTTCTTTATGAACAGAGTAGAAACCTTTTGCCTTATCTTCAGATAATTTTACTCTTTTTTGAGCAACAATTACCAAGTTATTATCTTCAATAATTTTATTAATAGCTCCAGTAATATTCCTTTTTGTAGCATCAGGTTTAATAATAGAAAACGTCCTGTTCATTTTTCTCCTACTAGAAATTAATTTATAAAATTAGTAATTTAGTAAATAGATTTTGTCTATATATTAATTATTTAAAATTTATCATAATAAAATAGTATTATATCAAGAAGAAGATGTGTTATTATTTGATAAGAATTGATGGTGCAGTAATTAGCTAGATACTTTATAATGAATCTCGGTATAATTAATTTTTATTTATTAAAGCAAATTTGCAAGTATTTTTTTTTAATTCTATTTATTTTTTTATCAATTTCTTGGTTATTACAAATAACAAGATTATTTACAATAACTAATTTTTTAAATATTGAAGTTAATGAAATTTTATTACTTTCATTGTTTTTAATACCAAATTTAATTTCAGTAATTGTTCCATTTATTTTAATTTTTGGACTACTTTTATGTTTTTCTAAATTAAATAAAGATAATGAACTAATTTCAATTTTGACTTTAGGTTTAGGATTAAAGCCATTTAAGAATTCTTTACTATTTTTTGGTTTTTTCTTAGTTATATTTTTTATTATTTTAAATTTTTATGTAGCTCCAAAAATTTATGAAAAATATAAAATTCAAGAATACGAATTAAGAAATACAATAAATTTTGATAATATTGCTTTTTCTAATTTTTTAAATTTGAATAACACAACGATTTTAGACTTTATAAAAAAAAATAATGAATATGAAGAAATTTTTATAAGCTTTAATGATGGTAAGGAAAATATTGTTTATGCAAAAAAAGGTAAAATTTTTAATAAAAATAATAAATATAATTTTCAATTATCTGATGGATTTAAAATCAGTTTAGATGAAAATAAACAAATTGAAAAACTAGAATTTCAAAATTATGTACTAAAAATAGAAAACAAAAATGTAAGTATCAATAAAGACATAGATAAAAATACTTTTACAATTTTTGATGATGTAAATTTAAAAAATTATTTAAATATTAGTTTTAAAATCATAGATATAATTTTAGTTTTTTTAATATTATTTATTTTTTATATTAATAATTTAAAAAAAATAAATTTTGACACAAAAAATAATATATTTTTTTGTCTAATTTCAATAAGTTTAGTAATTATAAATCAAATATTAAAAAACTCAGATATTAATTTTATTAATTATGTTTTGATTATATCAATTATAATTATAAGTCTTTTATTACTAGTATTAACTAAAAAACAATATGAATAAAATTAATATTTATTTATTTTCATTAACAAATAAATATTTAATAATTAATTTTATTATTATATCCATTTTTATTTTTTTTATTAATATTATAGAATTATCCAGAGTAATATCTATAGAAGATAGAAATTTATTTAATTTTTTTTATCTTTCATTACTAAAATATCCATCAATACTTAATGAAATTATTCCTTTCGTAACAATAATAAGTATTTCATTTCTTATTAGAAACTTAATTAGTAATAACGAATTTGTATCTATGAGAAATTTAGGTTATTCAATTTTTGACATCTTCTTACCAATATCAATTGCTGTATTTATAATAGGAGTTTTTTTTCTGTTATTCGTAAACCCTATTTCGGTATTCATGGAAGCCAAATATGATTCTGCATTGGATAAAAAAGAGGATAGTTTGTATTCTATTAGGGTATCAAATAATGAAATGTGGATTAAAAACCAAGTTGATACTTCAAATTCAAGTTATATAAATATTAAAAATATTGATCTTCAAGATATGTTTGCAAATGATATTAAAATACTACTTTTGAAAGACAACTCTAATGAATTTATTATTGCAGAAACAGGAGAATTTAAAGAAAATATTTTTATACTTAATAACGTAAAGTATTATAATTTGAAAAGTGAGGAATATAAAAATTTAAATAATTATAATTTAATGATAAATTTTAATAAACAAAATATTATAAATTCCATTTCAAAATATAAACATGTGCCATTTTACAAATATTTTAACCATTCAAAAACTCTTGCAAAATTTAATTTATATTCTTCTCAAATAGGGCTTTATTATTTGTCAGAGATTTTAAAACCCATATTTATAGTAATGTTAGCTTTTGTCATGTTAGGCTTTACTAGCAAATTTCAAAGAAATGAAAATTTTTTTAAAGTTTTATTTTTATCAATATCGGTAGGCTTTATAATTTTTTTATTAAGAGAAGTTATATCAAAAATTTCAATTTCTTTATCAATAAATATTTTAATTTCATATATGATAATTTTTCTAATCCCTTTCTTCATTGGATTATATCAAGTTATAAAAATTGAGAATGAATAAAATTAAATATTTAAAGATCTTAAAAATTTTTTTTTATATATTTTTTTTCACTATACCTTCAATAAATAATGCAAAAGAAATATTAATTTATGCTGATTCTATTACTTATGATAATGAAGAAAATATAATAGCTAGAGGAAATGCTAAAATATTTCAGAAAAATCAATTAATTACTTCTGATTTAATTATTTATAATAAACTAGATGAAAAAATAATATTACCATCTAAGTTTATTTTTAAAGATGAAGATAATAATTTTTTTGAGGGTGAAAACGGTTTTTTTGAAAAGAATTTAAACTTTGCAGAATTTTACAATCCCAAAATTAGATTAAATGATGGATCAAGAATAATTGGAAATAAATTAAAAAGAGACGGACATATTGATATAATTTCAAAAGGTGTTTATTCACCTTGTACCTCAAGAATCAAAATTGGTAATTTTATTTGTCCTACATGGCAACTAGAGGGAGAAAAAATTTTACATGACAATAATAATCTTTTTTTATACCAAAAACATTCAAAAATGAGAGTTTTAAATGCTCCTGTTTTTTATTTACCATACATGGTGACTCCATCTCCATTAAGAAAAGAAAGGAAATCAGGATTTCTTACACCTGCTATTTCGTTAAATTTTTTTGATACCAAAACTTCCCAATCAACATCATTTCCTTATTACTTTAATATAGCAGTTGATAAAGAATTATTGTTTACTCCTATAATTAATTATGGAGGGGGTGTAGACTCATCTCAAAGATTTGTTTTTGATTACAATCAAAAATTATCAGGAGGTAGTTTTAAAACAGACTTAACATTTGACTCAAACTTTGAAAATGCAAATAATAATCAATGGTTAAATGATGCTAGTTTAATAACAAACTTTAACAAAAATATAAATCCAAATTATAGGATACAAATAGAATCAGCATTACAAACTTCAAAAAATTATATTCAAAAAACTAAACCAAATGATAATTTAAGTTACACAAACTCACTATCAAGTAATTTTATTTTAGAAGGTTTTAACCTTAATAAAATTGATGATAATCTTCAAGTTAGTTTAAATTTCTATCAAACTAATCAAGAAAATGAGGATAATAAAATTATTCCAACAGTGTTTCCAAAAATAAAATATTTTTCAGGTTACTCTAATAAATTTGGAAGCACTTCAAATTCTACTACTGAATTTTATAATATTTTTAGAGATAAAGGAAATGATGTCCATGCAAAAAAGCAACAAAAATTTTCGTATAACTATAATTTAAGTAGGGAAATTTTAAATTATAATTCTAAAATAAATCTTGATACTGAGTTATATGGACAAGTATTTAATACTGAAGACAAACTAATAGATAACAATATCTATAGAACAGGATCTTATTTAAGATTTTTTCCTATTTTAGGAGTTTCTTCAGAGACACCATTTAAGTTGAAAAATTATAAGCATAACTTGACATTTAATCCAAAAATTAATTTTGTGGTCTCCCCTGGTGCATCAAACAGTAATAAATTGTCAAATGAAGATTCAACAAATAATGATTTCAGTATAGAAAATATTTATCGATTAAATAGATTTAGTGGAAGTGATAAAATGGACAATTCAAAAAGAATAACTTATGGATTAAGCGCATATACTGAATTTTTAAAATCATCAATTATGCAGACTTATGAATTTACTGATAATAGTAACTTTCATAAAGAACAGGGTAATGATAATAATTTAAGTGATTTATTGGGATCATTAGAATATTTCAATGATGATGAACTATCTTACAATTTTAGATATGATTTAGAAGATTCTTACTTAAAAGAACAAAATATTAATTATAAATCATATACATTATATGGGGACATAAACTTATCGTATTTAGATCAAAATTCAAAAATTAATAATATCGTTACAAAAGATACAGAAACAATTAATTATTCATTTTTGAGTAAAAAATTTTCAAAATTTTCTAAATTAAATATAAGTGGTTTATATGATTTAAAAAAAGAGATAAACAAAGAGTATAGCTTAGGGTATAGTTATTTTGATGAATGTTTTGGTATCAACATTGATTTTAATAGAAAATCATATGAAGAAGATAATTTAAAACCACAGGATATTTTAACATTAATGTTTTCATTTAAAAATATAGGGAGCTATAGATCAACAAATTTAGCTGTCTCCGAAACAGATAAGCAAGACATAGAATGGGAAAATTACAGTATTGAAAATGATAAATTTGAAAAATTTTAAATATTTATATATTACTTATTGTATATTCACGATTTTATTTTTATCAATTTCTTCAAAGTTATATTCAGCAGAAAATAAAATTTTATTTAAAATTGGTGATAGAGCATTTACATCTTTTGATTATGAGATGAGAGTTAGATATTTAGATTTTGTTGGAAGTAATAATAATTTATCTTATGAAATTATAATTAATGATTTTATATCTGCAAATCTTTTTTTTCAATATTACAAATATTCAAATAACAAAACAAATTACGATAAAAAAATAATTGAAATTTATCAAAATATTAAAAAAACAAATGAAGATGCAAATAAAAAATATAATTATGACTTAAATGAAAAAAATATAATAAATAACATAAAATTAGATTATATTAGAAAAATTATTTTAGAAAAAATTCTTAATTCAAACTTAAGTAATTTAAAAAAATCAGAAGAAGAAATTGATTTACTATACAATTTAAAGATTAAATATATAAACTTTAAATATATAAATAAAAATGAATTTATCAAAAATATTAAAGATTTTAATAAAGTAAATATAGATGTAGTAAAATCATATTTACAGAATAACAAAATTGAATATTTTATTAAAGAAAAGGAAATAAATAATATAAAACAAATAGATAAAAGAATAAGAGATAATATTTTATTAAATAAAACATTTTTTACATTAGAAGATAAAAATACATTTACTTTAGTTTTTATTGAAAAAAAATTTGAAACATTAGATGGAATTAATACACTTTTATATAGTCTAAAAACTAAAAATGAAGTTAGTACAGAAATATTATATTGTGAAAATTTAATGAATGATAAAAATAATCCTAATATTACATATAAAGAATATAAATTTAGTGATCTAAACAATGAGTTAAAAAATAATCTTATAAATATAAATGATTATGTTAAATTTTATAATAATAATGAACATATATATGTTATTTTATGCAATATTAGTTTTGATACAGATCTTCTAGAAAACATTAATTTAAATAAATTAATCAACTCCAATGTTAGTGAAATTGAAAAAAATTTCATAAAAAAATATTCTAAAATATTTAATTTAATCGTTAATAATGTCTAAATTTATTGCAATAACTATTGGCGATATAAAAGGTATTGGAATTGAAATTTTTTTAAGGACATGGAAAGAAAATAAAATTAAGAATATTATTTTATTTACAGATATAAGGGTTTTAACTCAATATTTAAGATTTAAAAATATAGATATAAAACTTAACATTATAGATGAAAATAAAAATAATTTAAATTATTTGAAAAGCAATTTAAATATATATTCGTATACAAGCAAAAATTTAGCAGATAATACTTACCAGTCTTTGAAATTTGCATATAAATTTTGTAAGAAAAAATTTTGTATAGGTATAATAACTTTACCACTTAGAAAAGATTTAATCAAAAAGAAAATAAATAAGAAATTTATAGGACACACAGAATTTTTTCAAAATATAGATCAGAAAAAATTCTCAAATATGATATTATATAATAAAAAAATAATTGTAACACCGTTGACAACACATTTAGAAATAAAAAAAATATCTAAATTCATATCAAATAAAAATTTTTTAATTAATCAGATAATCAATTTAAATAAATCATTAAAAACTGATTTTAATATAAGTAATCCAAAGATGATTATATCAGGTTTCAATCCACATGCAGGGGAAAATGGTGCAATTGGTAATGAAGAGATAAAAACCATAATACCAGTAATTAAAAAACTTAAAAATTTAAAAATTAATATTGATGGACCATCCTCAGCAGATAGCTTGTTAATTAGTCAAAATTTAAAAAAATATGATTGTTTTATATTTATTTTTCATGATCAAGCATTAATACCTTTTAAATTTATTAGTCAATTCACTGGAGTAAATTATACAGGAAACTTAGATATTATTAGAACCTCACCAGATCATGGAACAGGATATAATTTAATAGGCACCGACAATATATCTAATAAATCATTTATAAATTGTTATAAATTAGTAAAAAAAATTTATAAAAATAGAATGATAAATGAAAAAACCTAAAAAATCATTAAGTCAAAATTTTATTATTGATAAAAATATTTGTAAGAAAATTGTAAATATTATTAATATAAAAAATAAAGAAATATTAGAAATAGGAGCAGGATATGGTTTTTTAACTGATGTAATTCTTGAAAAAAAACCAAAAAAAATAATAATTATTGAAAAAGATAAGTATTTATCAAATATACTTAAAAATAAATATAAAGATAATAAAATTTTAACAGTAATCGAAAATGACATTCTTAAATGTAACTTAGATGGATTTAAAAATTTAATTATAATTTCTAACTTACCCTACAATGTAAGTACAAAAATTATATTACATCTTTTTAAATATAATAAAAATATTAAAGAAATGTTACTCATGATTCAAAAAGAGGTTTCGTTAAAATTTGATTATAATCTAGATAAAATGAACAAATATAAATTTTTAACAAAAACTGTTTCAAATTTTGAAAGATGCTTTGATGTTTCGCCTAATGTTTTTAAACCTAAGCCTAAAGTAACCTCAAGTATTGTAAGATTTAAATTTAATAACAAAAATATTGATTTAGAAAAAGCATATAAATTTTCAAATGCAATTTTTAAAAACGTAAGAAAAAAAATAAGTAATAATATTGATACCAATAATACAAACAAATTACTAGACAAAAGAGTAAATGAAATATCAATAAAAGAATTATTATATATTTACAATTCTTTTTAAATTTGAGTTTAGTATAGTTTTATTCTTTGTAATTAATTCATAATATTCTAAAATTTTTTTAATATCATTAACAGTGTTTTTAATATTTTTATTAATAAGTACATATTTATATTCTTTAAAGTGTTTCATTTCATCGAGTGCATATGATAAACGTAAATTAATTTCCTTGCTATTATCTCTTCCTCTTTTAATTAATCTTCTTTTAAGTTCAGATTTGGATGGAGGTAAAATAAAGAAATCTATAATATTTTCTTTATTATAGAATTTTCTAATTTTTCTTGCACCTTTCCAGTCAATATCAAATAATATATGCCTATGATTTTTTTTTGCATTTTTTATATTTATAAATGGAGAGCCATAAAAATTATTAAAATTTTTAGCAGTTTCAATAAAATAATTTTTTCTTTTTAAATTTTCAAACTTATTTTTTGTTACAAAATAATAATCTTTTCCATTAACTTCGTTTAGTCTTTTATTTCGAGATGTATAAGATATTGAAAGTTCAATATTATTAAGTCTTTTTAATAGTAGTTTACAAAGAGTTGTTTTACCAGCTCCAGAAGGCGAAGATATAATGATTAATTTATTGCTTTTGTCTGTACTCATTTAATTTTTTTTTATGTTCTTTGTATGTTTTAGAAAATATATGTCTTTTTAAAGAATTATTATAAAAATAAAACAAAAATTCAGTTTTATAATTTTCAAATATTATATCTAATGTATTTTTTCCTACGTATGAAATAGGTTTAGGTGGCAAGCCAAAGTTATAATAAGTATTGTATGGATGTTCTATCCTCAAATCTTTAAATAGTAATTTTCTATTAAGATTATATTTTCCTTCAGTTATGGCAAATAAAACTGTTGCATCAATTTGCAATTTCATATTTTTATTTAATCTATTAAGTATTACAGATAAAATTTTTTGTTTATCTTTTCTGTCTAAACCCTCTTTTTCAATAAGAGATCCTATAATCATAATTTCTTTTTCTGAAAAAAATTTATTTAATTTATTTTTTGAATTTTTAATAAAATATTCATCTTTAAAGTTTTTTAAATATCTTTTGAATGAATTAAAACTTATATTTTTATCAAAATAATAAGTATCAGCAATTATTTCCTCAAACGAAATCATTTCATAATCGTTAAAATATTTTGATAATTCTTTATTTAATTGTAAATGAGACCAGCCCTCTACAATAGTAATTTTACTTAAATTATTGCCTGGCTGAGTTATTATATCAAGTAATTCTAATAATGAAATTTTTTTTTGTATATAAAATTCACCATAGTGAATAAATTTATTATAAAAATAAATATTTATATAATAATAAATTTTTAGAAAATAAATATCTATTGATGAAGAATTTTTAATATTATTTTCAAAAATTAAATCGAAATTTTGTCCTTTTTTAATTGAAAAAGAATTATTAAATAATTCTATTTTTTTATTAATTGAAAAATTAAAAAATAAAAAAAAAGAGATCAACAATAAAATGATTAAAATACTAAATACTTTTAAATAATAATGCAGTATTTGTTCCTCCAAACCCAAAAGAATTACTTAAAACATAATCTATTTTCTTATCTACAGGTGTTTTTGGGATTAAGTTAATATTATTTGTGTTTATTGGATTTTCTAAATTTAATGTTGCTGGTAAAATTTTTTTATTTAATGACATTATTGATAAAATAGATTCAACACTTCCTGCTGCACCTAACAGATGACCGATTGATGATTTAGTAGAACTAACAAAGACGTTGTGTTTAAACAATCTTGAAATAGCATTAAGTTCAATTTCATCACCTTTTTTTGTTGATGTTCCATGAGCGTTAATGTATCCAACTTTTTCAGAATCAATTTTAGCCATTTTTAATGCTTCGTTCATTGCTCTGTACCCTCCATCACCATCTTCTGCAGGTGCAGTTATATGATGAGCATCTCCTGACATACCATAACCAATTAGTTCCGCATAAATTTTAGCACCCCTTTTTTTTGCATATTCCATTTCTTCAAGTACAACAATTCCTGCTCCTTCACCCATAACAAAGCCATCTCTATCTTTATCCCATGGTCTTGAAGCTTTTTCAGGTTTATCATTAAAAGCAGTGCTCAAACTTCTAGCCGCACAAAATCCAGCAATACCCAATTTACAGACTGCGGCTTCTGACCCGCCAGCAATCATGACTTCAGCCGCACCTCTCTTAATTATTTCGCTAGAATCACCTATTGAATGTGCGCCAGTAGCACATGCTGTAACAACTGAATGGTTTGGTCCTTTAAAACCATATTTTATTGAAATTTGACCAGATAATAAATTTACCAGTGACGATGGTATAAAAAAAGGAGATAGTTTTTTTGGCTCATGACTATTAATAGTGAGAGATCCTTGATAAATTGTTTCAAGACCACCAATTCCTGACCCTACCGAAACTCCTACTCGTAATTTATCATTTTCATCTAAATTCTCTAAACCTGAGTCTTCAATTGCCATTTTAGCTGCTACAAGACCATATTGAATAAATCTGTCATTTCTTTTAATATCTCTTATTTCTAAGGCTGATGATTTATTAAAATAATTATCATCTTCTGGATTATTATTAATGTAACCAGCTATTTTTGCAGGAAGATTTGAAACGTCAAAATGCTGAATTTTTTTTATTCCAGATTTACAATCGATTAAGTTTTTCCATGAGTTCTCAAGATCGTTTCCTAAGGTTGTCAATAATCCGATTCCTGTTACAACAACTCTTCTCATAAAAATTTTAATAAATTTTTATTTTTTACTTTGGATGTAATCTATTGCATTTTGAACTGTTTGAATTGTTTCAGCCGCATCATCAGGTATCTCAATTTCAAATTTTTCCTCAAATGCCATTACTAATTCAACAGTGTCTAAGCTATCAGCGCCCAAATCATCTATAAACTTTGCCTCGGGAATTACTTTTGATTCATCAATCCCAAGATGATCTACAACTATCTTTTTTACATGATCTTGAATGTCACTCATATTTTTCTCCTTATATGTTCTTTTAGATTATTATTTCAATGTGTGTCAACAAATTAAACCATTAACATTCCACCATTAATATGAAAATTTTGTCCAGTAATGTAAGAAGAATCCTCACTTGCTAAAAAAAATACAGTATTTGCAATATCAGCTGGCTTACCAAACTTAGACATAGGAATTCTTGATAGATAAAGTGCTTTCTGGTCATCATTTAAATTCTCAGTCATATTTGTAGAAATAAAACCTGGAGATATAATATTAACATTAATATTCCTTTTTGCAACTTCAAGGGCAATAGATTTATAAAGTCCTACCATTCCAGATTTAGATGCAACATAATTTGATTGTCCAGGATTACCAGTAGAACCGACAATTGAGGAAATTCCAATAATCTTACCATATTTTTTAGATAACATATTAGGAAGTAAAGATTTAATTATTTGAAAATTTGAATTTAAATTTGTTTGTATTATTTTTGACCATTGTTCATCACTCATTCTAAAAATTAAACTATCCTCATTAACTCCTGCATTATTAACAATTACAGATATATCTTTATGATCTTTAGATATTTGTTTTAAATTATTTTTTAAATTCTCTGAATTTGATAAATCTACTTTGTAAAAAAAATTATTGTCTCCATATAATTTTTTTAAGCTTTCAATTTTTTCATCTGAAGAAGAAGTTAAAATTAAAATAAAATTATTATCAGCAAATTTCTTACATATAGCTGAGCCAATGCCTCCTGAAGCTCCAGTAATAAAAATCTTTTTTCTTTCACTCATATTACAAATCTGAGATATTATTTATAGAATTAATATCAAAATTTTTTGAGATTCTATTTATTAAACCACTTAATACTTTATTTGGTCCAATTTCTATAATTTTTTTTTCACCTATTTCATTAAGTTTTTTGACACTCTTAGTCCAATTAACTTTATTTGCCATTTGGTTTTGTAAATTTTTTTTTATTAATGATGTGTCTCTATGTAGATTTGCATCATAATTTGAAATTATTTTGATTTCATTTTCTAAAAAATTTAATTTTTCAATATCAATATTTAGTTTATTTTGTGCGTTAAGCATAAAATTACTATGAAAAGCAGCAGAAACATTTAAATTTATAAATTTTTTAATATTATTATTTAAAAAAAAATTTTTGCTTTTAATTAGCTCATCTTTACTACCTGATATTACTATTTGCATTGGTGAATTATCATTTGCAATTTCTAAATTTAGTTTATTATCTGTTATTATTTTTTGCACAGAATCTGAATCTTTGCCAATTAATGCAACCATACCAGATTCGTTGGGATTAACCGCACTATTCATTAACTCCCCTCTCTTCTTAAGTATTAGACTACAATCTTTTAAATTTATTTTGTTACTACATGCTAAAGCAGTATATTCTCCAAGTGAATGTCCCATCATGATATTTACATTTTCAACATTGATTTGATTTTCTCTAATATAAGTTTGAAATATGGCATAAGACGTAGCAAATATACAAATTTGAGTATATTGAGTAAGGTCTAATTTATTATCTTTATTATCAAATATAATTTCCCTTATATTTATACTTGAATAGTCTTCAATTTCTTCAAAAACCTGTCTAGCACTATCAAAATTATCATTGAAATCCTTCCCCATGCCAATAAATTGGCTACCTTGACCTGGAAATATAACAGTTGTCATAAAAACTTGATTTATTTCAAAAATTTAATATATGCAAGGTCAACTTCTCTTGTATTAAAAATATAAGATTAACCATGGAGTTATATGAACAAATTTGAGGTAGTATTATTATTTAATCCAGAACTAGCAACATCAAAGCTAAATTCCGAAATAAGTGATTTTAAATCTAAACTAACTTCTTTATCTGCCAAAGTAATTAGTCAAGAAGATTGGGGTCTAAGAGATTTAAGTTATAATATAGATAAATTTAAAAAAGCTTTTTATAGTTTCCTTCAAATCGAAGCTTCAGGAACTATAATTAAAGATATAAACAAAGAATTAAATCAGAATGAGCAACTTATTAGATATATTTTTATTAAAGTTAAAGAACATCAGGAACTTCCAACGAAATTGAGCAATGAAAAAAAATAAATACAGATCGAAAAAAGAGGAAAAGCCTAACTCGCCATTTGAAAATAAAAGAAAATTTTGTCCATTTAGTCAACCTGGCTCTCCTTCAATAGATTATAAAGATATTAGGTTGTTATCTAGATATATTACTGAAAAAGGCAAAATAATACCAAGTAGAATTACTGGAGTATCAAGAAAAAAACAAAAAGAATTAGCTAAAGCAATTAAAAGAGCTCGCTATTTATCATTAATGTCATATACGAATAAAACAACACTATCATGAAAGTAATTTTAACTACAACAATAAAAAAACTTGGGAAAATTGGTGACAAAGTTTCAGTAAAACCTGGATATGCAAGAAATTTTTTATTTCCAAATAAAATGGCATTAAGAGAAAATAAAAAAAATGCTGAATATTATGAAAATATAAAAGACGATATAAAGAAAAATGAAGTGGTTAAATTAGAAAACGCAAAAAAATTGATAGAAAATATTAAAAAAATTAAAATTTCTTTTAACAAAGAAGCGGATGAAAAAGATCAATTATATGGATCAATCTCTAAAAAAGAAATACTAGAATTTTTATTAACTCATAATATTAAAATTAAATCTGATGATCTTTTAATTAGAAATCAGATTAAATCAATCGGAGAACATGTAATCGAAGTAAGCCCTTATGAGGATATTTTAGAAGAAATTTCAATTACTGTAAATAAGAATTAATTTATTCACACAATTAATATTTTATTAACTATTTTTTTCCTGTAATTCTTGTTGATTATTTTAAGATGGTTTAATGAGTATTGATGTCAGTTGAATTAATAAATTCAAATCAAAAAAAAATAGTTGAAGATATTAATTATTCAAATATTGAAGCTGAATTGGCTGTTATTGGTTGTATTTTATGGGATAATAAAAATTACGAAAAAATATCAGATTTTCTTTCTGCTAGTCACTTTGTTGATGAGACAAACAAAGTTATTTTTTCAACAATAAAGAAATTACTTGATAAAAATATTTTGGTTTCACCAATAACTTTGAAAAACTATCTACCAGAAGATAATGAAAAATTAAACAAAGTTAATTATTTAAATCAACTTAAAGATAGTACACCTTCAACACAAAATACATATAATTATGGTAAAATAATTTATGATTTGTATGTTAAAAGAAATTTGATTGGTGTAGCACATAACATCATACAGGAAACAAATTCAAATAGCAGTGAGTCAGCAGAAAATTTAATAGAAAATGCAGAAAATGATCTTTATAATTTATCACAAACTGGAAATTCAGATAGATCATTTGTAGATTTTGGAAATGCACTACATGGTGCTGTAGAAATTATAAGCGAAGCCTATAAAAGAGAAGGTAAGATTGCGGGTGTTCCTACTGGATTTAAAGATTTAGATAATAAGTTAGGTGGGTTACATAAATCTGACTTAATAATAATAGCTGGAAGACCATCTATGGGCAAAACTGCTTTAGGTACCAATATTGCATTTAATTGTGCAATTAAATATCAAGAAGAAAAAGATGAATTAAATAATATAAAAATTGTAGATGGTGGTAAAGTTGCTTTTTTCTCCTTAGAAATGTCATCAGAACAACTCGCTACAAGAATTTTAGCTGAACAAACTAGAATTTCTGGTGATAAAATGAGAAAAGCTGATCTAAATAAAAATGATTTTAATAAAATAGCAAAAACTTCATCTGAATTAGAAAATTTGAATTTAATCATAGACGACAATCCAGTACTGACAATTCCAATGTTAAGAGCTAGAGCAAGAAGACTCAAAAGGCTTTATGGTATAAATTTAATAATTATTGATTATTTACAACTAATGTCATCTTCATCTAATAACAGAAATGATGGAAGAGTTCAGGAAATTTCTGAAATCACAAGAGGTCTAAAATCTATTGCAAAAGAATTAAATATTCCAATTATAGCATTGTCTCAGCTTTCTAGACAAGTTGAGCAAAGAGAAGATAAAAGACCACTATTATCAGATTTAAGAGAAAGTGGTACTATTGAGCAGGACTCAGATGTTGTAATGTTTATCTATAGAGAAAGTTATTATTTAGAAAGATTAGAGCCAATAAGAAAATCTGAAGAAGATGATATAAAATATAATGAAAAAGTATCAAGATGGCAACAATTGACTAATGAGAATTACAATAAAGCAGAAATTATTATAGCTAAGCAGAGACATGGACCAATTGGATCAATAAAAATGCATTTTGATGCAAATTATACAAAATTCAGTGACTTAACTACGAAAGATTATGATAATATTATTGAGTGATTAACGAAA